>BNJU01005060.1_pt1 | contig 37698 bp, 32 predicted proteins | sample 8539281 | NCBI WGS metagenome assembly BNJU01 (sample SAMD00202456, study PRJDB9452) | human saliva metagenome | isolation source: human saliva | place: Japan
ATACAAACTTTTTTGAAAGTAGATACTGTCAATAATTTTGTGTAAACACTCAGAATAGAGTTACGGTAATCAAATAAGCTTTCAAGTGTCAGAACATTATCAAACCCTTTATGGATCGTTGACTTTCTTTGTATAATCTTCCTCAGGGTAGTTCATCTTTTTTTTTAAATTTGGATAAATCACTACCACCCGTCAAACGGGTGGTTTGCTCGAGCTACTAAGCCCCTGCTACTAGTCCAGCGTCTAAAGGCGCTGGCTTTCATTTTTGGGCTATGGGAAGTTTGCTGCACCTTCCCCACAGCTCCATTCAAGCCATATTGCGTTTGACTCGTCGCTACCCCATAAAAGGGGTGTTGGTAATACTGCACTTTAACCCTTAAAAGGGTCTTCATATTCTTTAACACTTAGTTTATCCAAAAGCTATATCGTGTTTTTCTTGATCTTGGATATACTTTTTTATTGTGGCTTCATTTAAACCTACTGTACTGACATAATAGCCTTCAGCCCAAAAATGTCTGTTTCAAATTTGTATTTAAGATTTGCGTGTTTATCAAATATCATTAAAGGCACTTTTTCCCTTTAAGTAGCCCATAAAAAGAAGAAAACGCTAATCTTAGGGTGGAATACTAACCAGAATGTGTACATGGTCGGCATTAAATGCCCTTCTATAATCTCCACTCCTTTAAAGGCGCAGAGTTGCTTTGATAATATCCGAATATCTGACTATATTGATATATATTATTTTTTTCGCCCTATACTTCGGTGTGAAAGACAATATGATATTTACACATCCATTTAGTATGTGCTAATGCATATTCTTTCTTCGCCATAAAATCACCTTCCCTCGTATATATAGTCATACCCATTCTTTACCTGTTCTAAGGTATAGGGTATGCTGTTGAAGATGCTGTGGATTGGTCATCACCTCCTACCGCATAGACGGTTACAGAAAGGCTCCAACCACAGCCTCTTTGTCAAAGTGTTAATCAGTTAGATACCGCATGACGGTTTATGTAGAACGAGGTTACATCGGCAGAGAGCCCCTGTGGATCCAATACAGCGTCAAATGCTGAGGAGGATCGTGTATGATCTATGTTGGTATCGATGTTGCAAAGGATAAACATGATTGTTGCATCCTAGAATCGGAAGCCGATAAACTCTATCCGGTATTCACTATCCCGAATAACAAAGCAGGTTTTGATGAGTTGTATGAGAAGATGTTCTCTGTGACTGATGATAAGACCAAAATAAAAGTAGGTCTTGAAGCTACCGGTCACTACTCACTCAATCTTCTCGGATCGCTCATTGATAAAGGTCTACCCACCTGTGTTATCAACCCGTTACATACAAATCTTTACAGAAAAGGTCTAAGCCTTAGAAAGACAAAAACGGATAAAGTCGACGCCCGTTCGATTGCTATGATGTTAATGACTAATAAGACTCTCAAGCCCTACTCAGACATATCATATCATAGCGAAGAACTTAAGTCATTAACTCGTTATCGTTTCGACAAGGTTCAGGAACGAGCAAAACTCAAATCTTCCGTAGCTCGTCTTGTAAACATCCTTTTTCCGAACTGGAAAAACTCGTTCCCAGCCTTCATATGAGCTTCGATGTATGCCTTGCTGTCCAAACTCCCCGGAGCCTCTTACATTACCGAATGTCATCTTACCCATCTCAAAAATCTCCTAGAAACAGCCTCTAAAAGGCCAGTACGGACGAGATATGGCGATTACTTTAGAAACACCGCCAGAGACTCTATCGGCTCTGTGATACCAGCAAAATCAATGGAACTAAAGCACACCATCCATTTAATTGAGGTGATGACGGAAGAGATTGATGAAATTGAAGATTCCATCAAATCCATCATGGACACTTGTAACTCTCCGATTATGACAATCCCGGGATTAGCTATCGTATGGGAGCTATGATGCCTGCAGAGATTGGTGACTTCACTCGATTCAACTACGTCTGATCGAGATACTGGCATTTGCAGGATTGTCACCTTCTACCTACCAGTCAGGTCAACTGGATTCTAGCTATTCTCATATGGAGAAACGAGGTTCTCGTTATCTAAGATATGCTTTTGTTCAATGCCGCGAAATTTGTCTGCAAGTGGGATGAGAATTTTCGGAGCTTACCTCTCAAAGAAGATAGGTGAAGGCAAGCACTATAATGTTGCTATCGGTCATGCAACGAAAAAACTGGTACGTACCATATACCAAATGGAACTTACAGGCGAAGCCTACCGAAGATAATTCATTAACTTCACATCCTTTTCTGAGAGCACCTATTTTAGATGCTCTATTTGTCATGCGATTTTCAAGGTACTGATTGAGCTAAACCTGCCTCCGGGCTATCTAAAACATCTGATGATGCCTTATTCAAAAAAATCTTATTTTCCAATTGACTTTTAATAGTTAGTCTTTTTCTGCAATATAAGCTTGAACAACTTTATTGTATTAGGAAAGGTGATTTTTGTATAACAAGTGTTTCCCACCCGCATAGCGGGTGGTTTTTTGTATCAGAGCTAACATTTTTCAAATGTCAGCTCCGATACTGGCTAAAGTCCATTAAACAAAAAACAGCCCCACTTTCGTGGAGCTGTTCTCATTAATCTACCTGGTATGGTAACAAAGCAATATGTCTTGCACGCTTGATAGCGGTGGTGATTGCTCTCTGATGTAATGCACAAGAACCTGTAATTCTTCTGGGAAGGATCTTTCCTCTCAGAGATATACTCTTAATGTTCCTACATCCTTATAATCTACCGGCTTTTACCTTATCTCCGCAGAATCCACAAACTTTCTTTCTGCTGCGGAAGCCTGCGCCGGCTCTTCTTGGTCTTGCTGAACCACTCTTATCTGACTTCTGAAATGCCATGGCTTTCCTCCTTCTATATTGCAGCTTAGCTGCTCTTCATCCTGAGGAAACCTTCCCTACCTAAGTGAAGGGAGTCCCTCGTCCTCTACCCCCATCAGGTATATTCATAAATCCTTCTCCAAGATCCTCTTCTCGCCGCCTCACAGCCGGAAGAACAGGAATAGGAAGTGTTGCCTCCCTGTCCTTTGCTGTCTGCAAACTCCTGGTCATCCACAATAATGTCTGTGGTATATACGGTTTGTCCGTCTTTGTTCTGATAACTGCCTGTCTGAATACTGCCGGATACCAACATACGCATCCCTTGATGCATATACTTCTCGCAATTCTGCTCTCTGTCCGAAGGACACAGCAGATAAAATCTGCTGTAGGGCTGTCCATCGTTTTGGTTTTCTGCAGCTCTTCTGTCCACTGGCAAGAGTATATCTTGCAATGGCCATGCTGTTCTCACCCTGGGAATACCGAATTTCCGGATCTCTTACCAATCTACCCATCAGGATAACTCTGTTCATGTTTTACTCGCTTTCCGCTTGCTTATTCAGCTACTGCTTCTGCTGCAGGCTCATGCTTCTTTGTCTTAGCTGTTTCTTCTTCTGGCTTAACCACAAGATAGCGGATTACCGGTTCCATAATACGAACCTGGTCCTCGAGCTCGTTAGGAGTGTTTGCATCTCCCTGTGAACGGGATGAAATAGTAGTAGCTTCTTTCATATGCTGAATTTCATAAGCCAGTCTCTTCTTACCCCACTCTTCGATAGGCTCTACAACAGTACCATTGTAACGGGTGATAAATCCCTTAATCTTTTCAATGGCTGCTGCTCTCTCCTCATCATCGAGCTTCGCACTGAGAACAACGCATAACTCATACTTGTTCATTCGCTTTTACCTCCTTTTGGTCTCTGGCCTTTCCTTTTGGAAAAGCAAGGAATAGTGATACAGCTAACAATGATAGCAAAGTTCTCTACTGATTGCAAGCATTAAAATTAGTCCACGTCAATAATATAAATCCTCTCCTTTGCCAGTCTTTGCAAAAGAGCATCTTCCGTATCGTCTGTATAGCCGCTGAGCTTTCGAAAGGCCTCCGGATTCAATATTTTCAGCATCACCACCGGATCCTCCGGCAGTTCATCCTCCTCATCGGAGAGGGCCGCTTCCTCCCCTTCTTTCTATAAGTTCCTTGGTGGGAAGGGCATAAAGTACAGACCTTTCGATTTCTTCAAAGCTTTTCTTCCAAGCTAAAGCTTTTCCTATAGTCCGAAAAGCCGTAGGGGCGGTAAATGCCTTCCGCCACGGGAATCAGGAAGCAAAAGGGCTCTCCCTCCTCCTCTAAAAGAGAAAAGGCATGGCGAAGCAGCTCTCCCATAATCCCCTGCTTTCTCTTTTCTTTCTTGGTACCGATGGCATAGAGGTAGCTTGCCGTAAGCTCCTTTTTAAAGAAGGACATCCGGAAAGGGTTGATATGGAGCATGCCCACAATCTCTCCCTCTTCCTCCATGGCAAGGATTCTCTTCGGTCTTTTACGATAATAGTAGTCCACAAAGGCTTCCGAATCCTCCGGGAAGATCTCCCGATACAAGGCCTTCGTTCTTTCCTGTTCCGCCTCCGTTCGGAGAAGAAGAATTCTTCTACTCATACTCTTCTACGTCCTTCTCGTATTTATCCGTAAGATACTTCTCATAGCCCTGGAAATCCTTCTGCAATACCATGTATTTTCTGGCAAAGCCGATGGGATTATAGCTTTCCTTTGCCTTCCGAAGACCTTGCAGACCCATATCATCCTCTCGGTTTACCAGCTTTGCCTGGGGGAATTCATGAAGCAGAAATTCCTGGTTAATCACCTGATAAATTCCGGGGACATTGGGATTACCCTTTTCAATAGAGATGCTGGCCATTTCCTCACGGGGATTGTAAGCGCCGATGGAAGAAGGCCTCCAGCTTTCCGTCTATGAATATGCCGCCGATATAGTGGTCAATGGTAAAGCAGTTTTGCTAAAACCTCGTGGATTCCCTTGATTTCATATTCCAGGGTTTCCTCTCCGTTTCCCTCCTCCTTGATTCGGTGGGTATACCAACGATCCAAAAAGTCCCAAACCGCCTGTTTTTCCAGGCAGCGAATACTTCTGTACTCCCAGCGGCCCTCATATTCTCTTGAACTTGTTAACAGATTCTTCTTCTTATGAAAACGCTTTTCCAGCAGAGTTCGTAGCTCCTCTGCGTCATAGAGGTAGTCCTTGTAATCCTCCTCTTCCCGTACGATAAAGCGAGATCCTCCTCTAAATGCAGGTGCTTTACCGCCTCTTCGTCCGCCAGATAGATTTTTAGAGGCTTCTTCAAAACCTGATTAAAAGTAATCCCTTAATCAAATCAAAATACTGAGGCAAATCCTCTTCGTCACAGTAGGGCGTGCGGTATACTGCTCTCCGTCCTTCTCCATCAGAATAAAAAGAGCCTTGTCCTCCCACTCTGCTATGCGGGTGTCACAATATTCGCCCAGAGGTAGCTGTCCAAAGCGCAACTATCACAGGTTTTGTTCGGTCTTCGATAAAAATAAGGAGCAATACGGACGGAGTCCTCCACCCGTATTGGCTCAAATACCAATTTTTCGCATCAATGCCATATTTGTCCTTCCTTTCAGGAACTGCTTACTACTTGGGACATTTTACCACAGAATGCAAAAAGCTTGTGAAAAACGATAAAATTCCTCCTTTCTTTTGAAATTATTCATTCTTGAGAAAGACTTCTCTGTAGACTCTCTCCAAATCAACAACGTTGACCGGTCTTAGCCTTACCATAACAAAAGAAAGGGCCTCTGCCTAGACTCCATATTCGGATAATATCCGTATACGGATAAGGTTTTAGCCCTTTCTCTACGTATTTCTATTGATTTTTCTCTACTGCCCTGATTAATGAATGGAGAAATACGGCGGAAAGATGGCGCTTTCTGAGCCGGCTTTTTCCTAAGCATTCACTCCATTATCCTCCGATGCATCCATTCCATAAATCTCAAAAGCTCCTTGCTGAGATTCCCTTTTCCCCGATACAGAATCAGGGGCGGTAAAATCCGAAGCTCCACGGAAGCTCCCCGCACCGCTTCCAAAAAGGAAAAAGCTTTGCCTCCCCTCCACAAAGGAATGAACCATCTGCAATCTTTTTCGGCTCCAGTCCCTTTTTCCCGTAAAATGCTGATAATCTCCGCCATTCGTTTCGGCCGATGCACAAGATAAAACTTCCCCTTAGGGGCCAGTAAATATCTTGCCGCCTCTGAAACATCAGAAAAACTGCAGCTCACCTCATGTCTTGCGATATTTTTCTTTTCCAGCGGATTTTGCAGGTCTCCCTGCATATAGGAGGATTTGCGGTCACCACCGTAAAGGAGGAGGCCAGGCTTTTCCCCTCTGCTGTCCTTTTGCTCTTTAATTTTACAAAGGTCTCCCTCCAGGATATGGATTCGCTCCTCTTCATTTAAGGCTACGGATCTTCTGGCAAGCTCCACCGCCTCCCTTTGAATTTCGATTCCATAAATGCTTTCTGCCTCTGTTTTTGCCGCCAAGAGCAGGGGCACAATTCCATTTCCGGTACAGAGATCGAAGACTCTTCCTCTCTTTACCCCCTGCTTTGCGAAATTTGCCAAAAGCACCGCATCCGTTCCATAACAAAAGGCTTCCGAATCTTGAATAATCCGGTAGCCCTTACATTGTAAATCATCTATTCTTTCCATGATAAAATTAATATTCTTTCCATGAACAAATCTCTGCTCTTTTCCTTTTAAGTCCTGTATCCGTTTCTAAAAGCTGAGCTTTCTGTCCTCTCTATCCTATTTTCCTTTGAAAACCATGCTTTACGCTTCGTCTTTTTCTCCGCCTTGGCTTAAACTTCAGTTCCGACACCTCATATTCCCGAAGCTCCTTCTCATCTTCCTTTTTCCAAGTTTACAATCAGCTTTACCTTCTGGTTTAAGACAGAAACGGAAACCACCTCTCCCTTTTAAGCCCTCCTTGGTGGTGGCATAGTCTCCCACCGCCGGCAGCTTGAGTTTAAGAACTCATAAACCTCTTCTTCATTTTTTTCAAACAACACATCAAACGACTGCAGACCCCGGAGATACTGCTGGGATTTGAGGATAAGCCCTGCTCCTTTGCCATCTTGATGGACACCGGAACAAACTCCGGAAGATAGCTGTGACAGCACAGAGGCCGACCGCAGGAGCCGTAGCCTCCCAGAAGCTTGGTCTCGTCTCTTACCCCCACCTGTCGAAGTTCGATTCTGGTACGGAAAATCGCCGCCAAATCCTTCACCAACGCACGGAAATCCACCCTGCCGTCCGCGGTAAAATAGAACAGTGCCTTTCCCCGGTCAAAGGTATATTCCACATCAATCAGCTTCATTTCCAGCCCATGCTCTTGAATCTTCTTCCGGCAAATCTGAAAAGCTTCCCTTTCCTTCTCATGACTTCGTACTGCTTCCGTCCTCCTCTGTGGCCTTTCTGAGAATTTCCTTAAGAGGCATCACAATCTTTTCCTCCGGAAGCTCCTTATTTGCCATCAAAACTTCTCCCGTATTCCACGCCTCTGGAGGTTTCCACCACGGCAAACTCTCCCCTCGTAAAGCTTATGCCCTTGGGAGCGAAATAATACACCTTTCCCGCGGTTCGAAACTTTATTCCAATTACCTCTGTCATCTATAACCCTTTCTTTATGGCTTTTTCTATGGCTTTCTTTATGGCTTTTCTATAATTATGTATTGGATAAAAACAAAAAGAAATCTAAAATCTGATAGTTTTGGGCAACATTTACCGCCCGTCCTTCTTTATAGCGTTCTATATTTCTCCCCACTGCCCCAGTGTCCAATAGGAATACTTTTCCGCCATGGCCGTAATGCTCTCTCTGGCACTCTGCCCATAGAGCAAATGATGGTCTTTCGTGCTTTTATAGCATAACACATCCCGCAAAATAATATCAAGAAAACAGTAGAGCTCTTGCCCGTCCAGCTGTCCCAGCTCCTCCGCGTATTTCTGCATTTCCTCCTGCTTCTTATGGGCAATCTCCTTTAAGAAGGCGGGTAAGGCACGAAGAGCCGGAATCTCCTGCAACAATTTCCACTGCTTTTCTATGGGCATATCCCCCACATAGACTCGAACCACACGGCTCAAAACAGTATCTAAAAGCTTGTTTTCATTTTCGCAAAGGAGAATCATGATCACATGCTCCGGGGCTTCCTCCAGGGTTTTTTAAAGGGCGTTTTTGGGCCTCCACCGTCATCTTATCGCTGTGGCAAAGCACGTAGACCTTTGTACCGCCCCTTCCTTCAGGGAAATGTCCACCGTACCCTTCACTTCCTGACGAATCTGATCGATGAAATGCTGGATTTCTTCTCTCCGTTTTCCTTCTCCTGATAATCCACAAAAATCAGATCCGGATGCTCTTCCTTTTCAATGCGAAGGCTCAGGCTGTCCTCCGGTTCTTCCTTTTTCGCTAATGGAATTTTGCCAGTCCTCCGGCTCGTCTTTTTTCGCTATAAAGAATCCGGCCGGTCCTCTGTGCTTTTCTTCTTCTAGGGAAGGCTGAACTGCTTTTTCCGGTTTTTCCTTTTTACTTTTATGAAAATAGCCGTACTACAAAGTCCTTCGCCATCTGGCGAAGCAAGTCCTCTTCCTGCCCAATCACTAGATAAGCATGATGGATTCTGATGATCCGGTATGGAAATCCCTTCATTCCTCGCCTTTTTCCTCTTCTCTTCTTTTTGCAATCGGAAAAACTCGCTACAGCCCTTTTCACAGCCCTGATTTTATGTCCGCCAGAATCTCTTCCACACATTTGTCAAAATCAAGATTGTGATAGCGTCTCTGTAATGCCGGCTTCCTCGAAGCTTTTTCCTCCGAAAAATCCTTGTTATCCGCCTGAAAACGTCTTTCCAGCTCTTAAAAGCCTTTGGATCATTTCCCTGCTCCCGAGCCTTGGCTCGACTTAGGCAGCCGTCCTCCAGCTCAATATAAACAGGCTGGATAAATTCCTGCCCCAGATAGTCTTTAATACTGTTATAGCTTTCCATGTTCCGATGCAGAGAAAGCCCTTGCCTTTCTCCCGAAAAGCCCTTCCTCATAGGCCGTGCCGTAATACCAAAGTCCAAAGGCGGTATCGTAGCTGTGGCTTTCCATCATTTTCCCCCTACGAAGCTTTAAAAACGCCTCTTCCGAAAGAAAATGATATTCCTCCCCTCCTTCTCCATGGGGCATAGGCCGGGTGGTATAGGGATAATCCTTTTTAAAGTCGGTTCTTTTCACCAGCTCTTGGAAAATGCTATCCTTTCCCACAGCGGATTTTCCGCAGATATAGTATATCATTGCTCCTCATTCTCCTAAAAGCTGGCCCTGGCCCTGATTGTCTCCGCCTCATCCGCAGACTTTGGGGCCTTCTCACTACCGCATCATCGAGCTATGGCTCTTGCTGCTTTTTCTGACCGGCTGTAGATTCCTTTGTTGCCGCTGTACTGCTCTTTTTACCGCTCTGACTCTCCAAGGTGGGGATTCGCCAATGCTTTCCTTGTTGCCCCTTACCGGAGGAACTGCTTTCTCTTTGGAGGCGGAATCTTTTCCGGATTCCTTCGTAGATTCCTTGGTACTCTCTTTATTGCTTTCTTCGGATTTGGTCGATGTTTCTTCCTCCGAGCTTTCTTCCGTAGTCTTTTCCGTTCTGGCTTCGTTTCTTTCTTCTTGCTCTCTTTGGTGCTTCCGTAATCACAACCGCTTTCCTACTGCTCTCTGAGGCTGCTCTGTCGCCTTTAAATTCGGTAAAAGAAAAGCCTGCAATATTCTTGAAAAACAAAAAGCAAAACCACGATAGCTACAATGGCCAGGGGATAAGGCAAAAGAGCAGCTTCAGAATATCCCCTGATAAAATTGGGATTCCTCATCCACATGCTGCTCACTTCTTCTTTTCCTTCTATGATCCTTCATACCCTAATCTATAACCCCTTTACAACAAACATTTTTCCTTAGAATCTTGCATATTTTAACATGAAAATGCAGAACAATCCATGAGGAACTAAGCCCTAGCTTTAAACTTATTACAAAGAAAACTAATTTAAAAATGTATGGAAGCTATATTAATGTGCATGGAAAACAAAACCGGTGCAAAATAAATTACAGAAATTTCTGCTTCACTTCTCCGGAGGAAACAATCTTTAGTACTGCCATCCCGGCAACGCACGGAAAGAGCCCCGTCCTCTAAAAATCCCTTCTACCCTTCCTAGAAAATCCTGATGGTTCTCCGTAAAGAGAATATCCTTGTTAATAAGATATTTTCCGTCCTGTACTCTTCTTCCACCCTTGTCCCTGATCAGCAAAGAAAAATAGTGAAACAGGATAGAAGCAAGAAACTGATTACGGTTTAGATTTTCCTTCTTGTCTTCATCGTAATCAAATAGTGCTCGGCTATACCGGAAAGCTCCTCAGAAATCCTGATTCCGGAAGAAAAAGATTAATCTCGATTCCATAATACAATAAACTAAAGAAGAAGAATCACTAAGCTGTCCTTCTGCCAAGATTCCCACAAGCTTTTTACCCTTGTAAACAGGTCATTCACCCACTTAATGGAAAGCTCCATACCAAAGACTTCTTTCACGGCACGTTTTACCGCTACCGCTGCATGGCAGGTCAAAACCAGGGGATTCTTATTCTGTCCCTTGGGCTTGGTCAAGATGCTGAAGTACAGGCCAGAGCCCTTGGGAGAAAGAAAGGATTTGCCCATCCTACCCCTTCCGGCAGTTTGATAATCGCTAAGAAAGACTGTACCTTCCGAAATATGGGAAAAGATATCTTCTCCATAGGGAAGCTCTTGAATTCTTCTTTTACATTCCGTATTGGTGGAGTCAATTTCATCAAATAAAAAGTACATGAGGTTCAAAGATAAAAGCATCCTGATTTCTTAGCTGATAAAAACGCAATATTTCTGTAGAAGATAAGGGCTCCATAATTCCTCCAAATTTCTATATAACATCTGATTATTATGCATACAGATATATGAACATAAACTATTTGAAATCCAAAAATAAATTTATATATACATCCCAAGATGTTCTTGGGATACCGTGACGCCAACGAGAATCGAACTCGTGATACCACCGTGAAAGGGTGGTGTCTTAACCGCTTGACCATGGCGCCATAACTCTATAGTAGAGCGAAAGGCGAAGACCGGATTTGAACCGGTGATCGGGGTGTTGCAGACCCACGCCTTACCACTCTGGCTACTTTCGCCACACATTCTCTTGGCTTAGCGAAGAGAAATGGGAAACGCCTCCAGATGGACTCAGAACCAACGACACCGCGGTTAACAGCCGCGTGCTCTACTGACTGAGCTATAGAGGCATAAATAAATATCCGATTGAAAGAGTTTATCATAGTGAAATAAAGATGTCAAGACAAAAACCAGACGCATTGGATAAGCCCTCGACCCTATTAGTAACTGTCAGCTGAATGTATTGCTACACTTACACCCTCAGTCCCTATCTACCTCGTTCTCTTCAAGGGGTCTTACTCTTGCGATGGGATATCTCATCTTGAGGTTGGCTTCACGCTTAGATGCCTTCAGCGTTTATCCATTCTCAACTTGCTCTACCCTGCTATGGGATTGATTCCCAACAGGTACAGCAGAGGTCAGTCCATCCCGGTCCTCTCGTACTAAGGACAGATCCTCTCAAATATCCCTACGCCCGCGCCGGATAGGGACCGAACTGTCTCACGACGTTCTGAACCCAGCTCGCGTACCGCTTTAATGGGCGAACAGCCCAACCCTTGGGACCGACTTCAGCCCCAGGATGCGATGAGCCGACATCGAGGTGCCAAACCTCCCCGTCGATGTGAACTCTTGGGGAGATCGACCTGTTATCCCCAGGGTAGCTTTTTATCCGTTGAGCGATGGCAATCCCACTTTCATACCACCGGATCGCTAAGTCCGTATTTCTACTCTGCTCGGACCGTCGCCCTCGCAGTCAAGCTCCCTATGCCTTTACACTCTTTGGATGGTTTCCAACCATCCTGAGGGAACTCTTTGAGCGCCTCCGATACACTTTCGGAGGCGACCGCCCAGTCAAACTCCCCACCTGACATTGTCCCTTGACCGGCTTACGGCCTAAGGTTAGAAATCAATAACATAAGGGTGGTATCCCAACAGCGACTCTGATAAAAACCGAAAGTTCTATCTTCTCGTCTCCCACCCTATCCTGTGCATACATTACCGAATCCCAGTATCAAGCTGGAGTAAAAGCTCCATGGGGTCTTTCCGTCCTGGCGCGGGTAACCAGCATCTTCACTGGCACTTCAATTTCACCGGGTGCATTGTTGAGACAGCGCTCAAATCATTACGCCTTTCAGTGCGGGTCGGAACTTACCCTGACAAGGAAATTTCGCTACCTTAGGACTGTTATAGTTACGGCCGCCGTTTACTGGGGCTTCAATTCAAAGCTTCGATTGCTCTAACCTCTCCTCTTAACCTTCCAGCACCGGGCAGGCGTCAGCCCATATACTTTACCTTACGGTTTTCGCATAGACCCTGTGTTTTTGCTAAACAGTTGCTTGAGCCTTTTTCTCTGCGGCCAGTTGCCTGGGCACCCTTCTCCCTGAAGTTACAGGGGTCATTTTGCCGAGTTCCTTAACAATGCTTCTCCCGCCGGCCTTAGGATCTCTCTCCTCATCTACCTGTGTCGGTTTTGCGGTACGGGCTTTACTAAACACAATAGCAGCTTTTTCTCGCCACAGAGTCCAAGAGCTTCTCTACTTCTTTTCGATCCGCATCAGGTCTTCAGATTGATAAGCGGTTTTTTCCTACTTATCTCCTACATCTCCCTTGCACCGGTCTTCTCATTCCCGCTCTCTTTCTCCATGTGTCCCCACATTTCTGATTTAGTAAGGTACTGGAATCTACACCAGTTGTCCATCGACTACGCTTCTCAGCCTCGCCTAGGCTTCGACTTACCCAGGGCAGATCGGCTTTTACCCTGGAAACCTTAGATATTCGGCCTGGAGGATTCTCACCTCCATCTCGCTACTCATTCCGGCATTCTCTCTTCAAAAACTCCCACGGATCCTTTTACGGTACCGCTTCTACGTGTTTTCAATGCTCCTCTACCGATGGTTTACACCATCCCTAAGCTTCAGTGTCATGTTTTTAGCCCCTGTTAATTTTCGGCGCAGGACCCTCTCGACTAGTGAGCTATTACGCACTCTTTGAATGTGTGTGCTGTCTAAGCCAACATCCTAGTTGTCTATGAAAATCCCACATCCTTTACCACTTAACATGTACTTTTGGGACCTTAGCTGTAGATCTGGGCTGTTTCCCTTTTGACTACGGAATTTATATCCCGCAGTCTGACTCCCATGTATATTCTATACGCCATTCGGAGTTTGATATCTATTGGTAGACTTTGACGCCCCTCAAGAATTCAGTGCTCTACCTGCGTTAGACTCTCCATGAGGCTAGCCCTAAAAGCTATTTCTGAGGAGAACCAGCTATCTCCGGGTTCGATTGGAATTTCTCCGCTATCCACACCCTCATCGCCACCCTTTTTCAACGGATGCGTTCGGACCTCCACCAAATTTTACTTTAGCTTCATCCTGGACATGGATAGGTCACCCGGTTTCTGGGTCTATATCTACTGACTTTGCGCCCTATTCAGACTTCGTCTCGCTTCGGCTCCGGACCTTAAGTCCTTAACCTTGCCAGTAACTATAACTCGCCGGACCGTTCTACAAAAGTACGCGGTTCAGCTTGCGCTGTTCCACAGTTTGTAAACACAGGGTTTTCAGGTTCTCTTCACTCCCCTCCCGGGGTCCTTTTTCACCTTCCTTCACAGTACTAATCGCTATCGGTCACTGAGTAGTATTTAGCCTTAGGGGTGGTCCCCCGTATTCCTGCCAGGTTCCACGTGTCTGACAGTACTCTGGATTCCGCTCATTCCCTTTACGCTTCGTGTAAGGGGCTTTTCACCTCTCATGTAACGCTTTCCATCGTCTTCCACTCACTTACGGAACTAAATGCGTCTGAACCCCAAGGTGCACGCACCTTGGTTTGGGCTCTTCCGATTTCGCTCGCCACTACTTTCGGAATCACTGTTGTTTTCTCTTCCTCCGCCTACTTAGATGTTTCAGTTCAGCGGGTTCCTCTGTACAGTTATGTATTGGCTGTACAGTACTAGAGCTTTTTCTCTAGTGGGTTTCCCCATTCAGATATCTGCGGATCAAATCGTATTTGCCAATCCCCTGCAGCTTTTTCGCAGCTTATCACGTCTTTCTTCGGCTCTCAGTGCCTAGGCATTCACCCTATGCTCTTATTGCTTAATCCAATTCTCCACCTGATCTGCTCAAGTGTTCGAGATACTAGCGTGTATCTCATTTTTCTGATTTGCAAGTCAACCTTTCGGTTTCCTTGCCTCGTTTTGTAGCAAGTTTTACCTTGTACCCTCGGATGTCTTACTCTATTTACTAGAATAATCATTTCTTTCGGATATTCACTTATCAATGTACTCGTGGATTGTCTCACGAATGGAGATAAGGATTTCGAACCCCTGACCCCTGCTTGCAAGGCAGGTGCCTCCCAACTGAGCTATATCCCCAAAATGCTTTCGCATTGGATATTTTTTAAAAATGTCCGGCATCCACCCTATCTTCCCGTGCCGTTACCAGCAAAGTATTTTCGACCGCTTAAGTCTTAACCGTCGTGTTCGGGATGGGAACGGGTGTTTCCCTAAACGCATCAACACCGGACAAAGTTTAACTATTTAATTCTTTAGTTTCTTCTATAGAACTTCTCTGAAACGTTTGCATGAAATCTCTTCAAAGTCGCTTCGCGCCCCTCTATTCATCAAAAAAATCGAATAACACACAAACCCCTACTTTTATCCTTAGAAAGGAGGTGATCCAGCCGCACCTTCCGATACGGCTACCTTGTTACGACTTCACCCCAGTCATCAGTCCTGCCTTCGGCAGCTCTCTTTGGAACACTGACTTCGGGCATTACCAACTCCCCATGGTGTGACGGGCGGTGTGTACAAGACCCGGAACGTATTCACTGCAGCATGCTGATCTGCGATTACTAGCGATTCCAGCTTCGTGTAGTCGGGTTGCAGACTACAGTCCGAACTGAGACGTTATTTTTGAGATTTGCTTAAGGTCACCCTCTTGCTTCCCTTTGTTTTACGCCATTGTAGCACGTGTAGCCCAAGTCATAAGGGGCATGATGATTTGACGTCATCCCCGCCTTCCTCCAGGTTATCCCTGGCAGTCTAGTTAGAGTGCCCATCTTACTGCTGGCTACTAACTATAGGGGTTGCGCTCGTTGCGGGACTTAACCAACATCTCACGACACGAGCTGACGACAACCATGCACCACCTGTCACCATTGCCCCTGAAGGGAAAGTACATACATACTCTGTCAATGGGATCTCAAGACTTGGTAAGGTTCTTCGCGTTGCTTCGAATTAAACCACATGCTCCACCGCTTGTGCGGGTCCCCGTCAATTCCTTTTGAGTTTCATTCTTGCGAACGTACTCCCCAGGTGGAATACTTATTGCGTTAGCGACGGCACCGAGATGCTTTGCACCCCGACACCCTAGTATTCATCGTTTACAGCGTGGACTACCAGGGTATCTAATCCTGTTTGATCCCCACGCTTTCGAGCCTCAACGTCAGTTATTGTCCAGTAAGCCGCCTTCGCCTCCGGTGTTCTTCCTGATATCTACGCATTTCACCGCTACACCAGGAATTCCACTTACCTCTCCAACACTCTAGAACAACAGTTTCCAAAGCAGTTCCCCAGGTTGAGCCCTGGGTATTTCACTTCAGACTTGCCATTCCGTCTACGCTCCCTTTACACCCAGTAAATCCGGATAACGCTTGCTCCCCTACGTATTACCACGGCTGCTGGCACGTAGTTAGCCAGGGGCTTTAGTCAGGTACTGTCATTATCTTCCCTGCTGATAGAGCTTTACATACCGAAATACTTCTTCACTCACGCGGCGTCGCTGATCAGGGTTTCCCCATTGTGCAATATTCCCCACTGCTGCCTCCCGTAGGAGTTTGGGCAGTGTCTCAGTCCCACGTGGCCGGTCATCCTCTCAGATCGGCTACTGATCGTTGCTTTGGTAGGCTTTTTACCCCTGCCAACTGGCTAATCAGACGCGGGTCCATCTTATGGCGATAAATCTTTTCACCCTGTACCATGCGGTACTGTGTGCTTATGCGGTATTAGCAGTGATTTCTCTCTGTTATCCCCTCCATAAGGCAGGTTACCCACGTGTTACTCACCCGTCCGCCACTAGATAACGTATCTTCCAGCCGAAGCTTTCCATACGCATCTCGTTCGACTTGCATGTGTTAGGCACGCCGCCAGCGTTCATCCTGAGCCAGGATCGAACTCTCGATAAAAAAGTGCGTTTTCGACACAGCTATTTGCATCTCGGGCTCTTCCGAGAGTTCTTCGACGTTTCAGTCCAAGTCAAAACGCGCTTAGCTTTGTTTTTTTCCTTTTTACTGTTAAGTTTGTTTTCGCTGCACATTTCTGTGCTTTGAATTTTCTCTGCTGGAATTCTGGCTTTCATTCTTCTTAGAAAAACTTCTTTTCAAGAATCTTTCCAGGGTCTGTGTATTATTCGATCTTTGATTTTCAAGGTTCAGTTTTGCAAAAAGTTTTTCCGGTTCATCTCGGCTAAAAGCCTTGATTTTCCTTGCTTTCTTTCTGCTTTTTGCTGTCTTTGTTTTTGCGACAGCTTGTGTATCTTAACACCCTGATAATGGGACTGTCAAGCCATTTTTGCCTTTTTAGAATTTTTCCATTTTCAGGAAACAACTATATCTTGGTTTAAAGGCTTCTATATCTTGTTTTTCTTCTCTTAATTCATAAAAAAGATTCTTGTAAACAGATTGCTTTCCTTCAAAAATGTAGGGAATACTCCCGGTCGGGAAAAGCCTTCCAAAATCGTATCCTTTAGGGGGAAGTTGGGCAGAATACTGAGAAGCATCAAGGCAAACCAAAGCCAAAACACCCATTCCACCGCGGATAACGCTCGCTCCGGAGAGCCGGTTTACCAGGTTAAGTCCCGGCAGCTTTAAAGAGATACTCCAGAATTTGAAAGCCAATTTTCAAAAGAATCCGAAGAATAAGATATAAGATTACAAAGAAAATCACGCTATAAACCAACTGAAAGATTTTCTCCGAAAGATTGGCCTTCCACTGTTCCAAACCAATAAACTGATAGAACAAATCAATGTTTTCCATAGACTTGTCCGGTGTAGGGATTGCTGCCTAGCACATCGGAAAGCTGCGCTCTCTCCTCTGAATCGGAAAGAAAAAGCCTGCAATGTTTTGCACCAGCTTCTGCAAACTCTGATTTCTTTGGCCAGCTCCTGCTGCGCTATGGGCATAAGCAGCTTTTGCCATAGCAATGGAAAGAAGCAGGAGGTCATCGCAAATATTTTTTTCAATAATCCTTCTTATAGCCATGCCATACCATGGCACTATGGGAAAGGAGTAGGACTAAGCTTCACTCCCATTTCACTCATTCCCATATTTTACCCCATAAAATGTTCTTTCTCGTAAAATCAACTTATCGTCCTTATTGTACTTTGGACGAAGGAAAGAACTTAACTTCTTGCCAAGGCTAGGGTTTCTCCGCCTGGTCTGCAGCTTCCTCCACCAAGTCCTCCGCACTTTGCTTATTCAGAAGAATTCCGTCCTCTTCCATAAGCTGAATTCTCTCATAGAGGGCGGTGATTCCCTTCCGTGATGGCACAGTCAATGCTGTCGGCATAGGAAATCGCATATTCCGCAAACTCGTCTATGCTCATTCCCGCATTTTTTTCTTTTTCTTTTTGACCAAGAGGGGAATGCTTCCAGCGCATCGGAAATAGCGGATACGTCTTCTTCCTCTTCCCTAATTGGAGCTTCTCTTCTCTTCTCTTACAGAAGGAGCATCCTCAACAGCTTCCTCTCTATTTCCTCGTCGTAGTCTTCATTTTCATCATCATAATACTCTTCCTCAGGCTCTGCGTCTTCAAAGTCCCGGGAAAGAGCTTCTTCACGGACTTCTGATGGAGCTTGCTGCTTTTTCCCTAGCTCTTCTTCCTTCCGGGCTTCTTCCTCCAAAAACCTCGGTATAGGGACGTGCAGGCCTATCGAAAATGGAAGGCTTATGGGGAACATACTCTTCTTCGACAGTTTCTTCCGCCTCTTCCTTCTCCGGCTCCGCTACGGAAGCTTCAAGATCCACGTCTTCCAGATCGCTATCCTCTTCTTCCTCCAGCTCTTCCTTGTTGGAAACGATGTCGAAGTAGTCAATAAATCTGGGTCTGTCCTCAGCCATTCGATCAAAATGATCGTACACATCCACCAATATAATAGAAGAAGCGTCCTTTCGGATTTCTGAATGTATCTTTCGATTTCATCCACAACGGAGTACTTCAGTTTTCCGGCTTCTTCAATAATTAAATCTCTTTCCTTCAGCTTCTCCGCAAATGGAGCGAAGCCCTTTTCATTGAGCTTGTCCGCATTGGTTTTCGCTACCTTAAACGCAAGATTGTATTCCTGATGGAAATACTTGATTTCCTCTACCGCAATCTTGAAGCCTTCTTCCAGAGTGTCCGCTTCAATAATCATGTGGTAGGTGAGGATAGACTCTTCCTTCTTATCCAGTTGCTGCAGGTGCTTTCCACCTGTGCAACTTCCTTTCCTTCGGCCTTCTCCTCGAGCTGTCCTCGGAAATACTTTCGATGCTTCTTTTGAATCTTCCGGGACATTTATCGAAGTTTGATCGGAAGCTCCTCAGTCTCCTCCTTGGAAAATGCTTCTGTCTCCGATGCCTTTTTCCTGCTCCGGTTTTTCTTCCAGACCTGACTTAGCGCATTGCTCTCTGCCTGCTTTTCTTTTTCCCTTTGGATTTCTTCTCTGCTTACTTCCTTTGGCGCCAATGCTTCTGAAGCTTCTTCCGGAACTTCTCTAACAGAGGGCTTGTCCTCATATACGCCCCGTCCGGAACTCTTCTTCTCTTCGAAAGCAGGCTCTTCCTCCGGAAGGGCAAAGCTTTCCTTTCGGAGTACTCTTCTTGTATCTTCTTCAAAGGGACGATACTGAAGCTTTAAATCCTGGGCCTTATCCACATATTTTCCCATACCGAAAAGAAGAATCATCTTATCACAAAGGGCGATGCAATCCTCTTCTCTTCCGGCTTCACCATAAAGCTTTGCCAGCTCATAAAGCCACTTCTCATCCAACTCGGTTTCGGTAAATTGTTCCAAAGGTCCCACCAGCTGGGAGGCCATAGCTCCCTTTGCCTTCAAAATCTTATAGCGAAGCAGGTATTTTCTGGGATCCTCAGGACTGACATCCAGGAATTCCTTGTAAAATTCAATAGCCTCTTCGATAGAGCCGGAACGTAAGGACAGCTCTGAAAGCTTATAAAGAAAACGCTTTCCCACCGGCGCTCTCTCAAAGGCCATCAGCAGAATATCCTTAGCCTCTTCGTACTCTCCGTTGTACTCATAAATATCCGCAATAGAAGAAAGAAGGTTTGCATTACGCACCCTATTCCAGTCAATGGTATCCGCAATCTGCATAGCAGTCTTGTAATCTCCCTGACTGCTTAACTTTTTAATCTGTTCTGCCTTGATACTAAACTCGTACTTGTCCATAATACCCCTTCCACTTCCTATAAACTGACTCTTCCGTCCAATGCTCTAAGAAGTGTTATTTCATCAATATTTTCTATATCTCCCCCTACAGGGACCCCGGAAGCAATACGGCTTAAGGGCACTCCTAAAGGTTTAATCAGCTTGTGATATAGCTTTGCGGTGGTTTCTCCTTCCAAAGAAGAGTTGGTGGCAATAATCACCTCTTCCACCTCTCCCTGCAAACGAACCATCAGCTCCTTCAAACGGATGTCCTCCGGTCCGATACCAAGCAAAGGGGAAATCGCCCCGTGGAGAACATGATAAACCCCCTGATATTTGCCTACTCGTTCATAGGCGGACATATCCCTCGGGTTTTCCACCACCATAATCTGTTTATGGTTTCTTTCCACTACTGCATACCGGGCAAAGCTCCGCGTCCGTTAAGTACAACAGCATTTGCAGTAGCGAATACTGTCTCTGGCCTTTTTGATGCTGTCGGCCCAAAGCATAGGCCTGTTCTTTCTCTCCGTTAATCAGAAAAGTAGGCTAGTCTTTGTGCGATTTCGGACCAATGCGGGAAGCCTGAAAGCTCCTGCACCAGACGGTCCATATCCTTGGAAAAATACTCCATTAAAATCCTAACCCCATTCCGCTGGTAAGCTTGCCCATCTCTTGATTGGATTCCTTCTCAATGTCGGAAAGGGCCTGGTTCATAGCCAGTACAATCATTTCTTCCAAAGTTTCCACATCTTCCGGATCTACAGCATCCTTATTCAGGCTGACACTCAAGACCTTTCTCTCTCCGTTCAGCACTACCTTAACGGCGCCGCCTCCGGCCTGAGCAATGTATTCCTTTTTCGCCAGCTCCTCCTGGGTTTCTTCCAGCTTCTTCTGCATCTTCTGATACTGCTTCATCAGATTATTCCATATTCATGCCGGGCATTCCCCGCCAAATCCACCATGCTTTGCCATAGCTCCTCCTTAATTTTTAAATTAAGCATAACTTTTACTATTTTACCATGAATCCCAAGAATAAATCTGTGAAATCTTATAATTCCCCTTACAGTGTGGAATTTTTATCCTTTTATTTCCACTAAAACAGCACTTATCTTGTTCCTGATCGCTAATCTCAATCGTCATGGAAATTTTGTTTAAATCTTCATCGAAACATATCTGGTACTGCGTTCTTCCGTTTCCACCTTCCCAAAAACAAAATGAAATTCCTTTTGATATTTTGCGGAAATAACCTTTCCGATTTCAGGAGCTCCATATCCGTAAGCACATTGGAAAGCATTCCCGGGCTCAGGGCAATCACCATGGACTTCTTATCCTTTGCCGGATAAACTCTGGATTTCCTGTCAAGGCCTGTTTCACCGATGAGAGTCAAGTAGTTTTTGATAATATCCAGTCCTTCTTTAAGCATATAGTCTTCATACTGGGCTTTCGGGAAGGACTACTTCCTTTCCATGACTTCGGCACATCTCATTTTCCTCCTTGGAAAAATACTGTCCTGTCTATGGGAAAAAACTTCCTTCTCCATCTTCTCTTCCAGCTCTCTTAGCCTCTGTAAAAGGGCGTCCGTCTTTCCTTCCATTTCCGGATGAGCCAGTTTCACCAGGGTACTTTCCAGTAAAACCCGCTTCTGTCTGGCAAAACGATACTGCTGTAAAAGCTCTGTCAGTAAACGGATACCTCGTAATATTTCTTCCATGGAAAAGCTTTCCCCATCGGAAAGAAGCTGTTTTTATTTTCTGCGGACAAATCCATTAAAAACCGTCAATCTTCTCTACGGTTTTTGCCAGCATAATATTTCGATAATAGTTCAGTAAATCGAAGTATATTGGCTAGCTCCTTTCCCTGCTCCAAAACATCGGCCACCAATGCCATGGCTTTTTGCTATATCCTTCTCTCGAGGAGCAATCATTTGGGAAAATGCTGGTATCCACCGCGCCCAATATTTTCAGTGTATCTTCATAGCTGATTTCTCGCTGAAAATCATAGCTGGCGCACTGGTCCAAAAGGCTTACCGCATCACGCATGGAGCCGTCTCCCATCCGGGCGATATACTGGATAGCTTCTTCTTCAATGGCAATATGCTCTTCTTCCACAATATGTCTCAATCTATCCGCAATAATATCCGCGGGAATCCTTCGAAAATCATAGCGCTGACAGCGGGAAAGAATGGTAATGGGTAGAGCGTTTGGCTCCGTAGTAGCCAAGATGAATATGGCGTATTCCGGCGGCTCCTCCAGCGTTTTCAAAAAGGCATTATGGGCCGACTCTGTCAGCATATGCACCTCGTCGATGATATATACCTTATAGCGCATGCCTACAGGTGGATACTCCACCTGTTCCCGAATCAAGCGGATATCATCCACCTTATTGTTACTGGCTGCGTCCATTTCATATACGTTAATACTGGTATTGGACAAAATGGCCTTACAGTTGGCACACTCATTACAGGGATTTCCATCCTTTGGATTTAGGCAGTTCACAGCTCTTGCCAAGATTTTCGCCATGGAGGTTTTACCCGTACCTCTGGTACCACAAAAAAGGTAAGCATGACCAATACGATCATGACTTACCTGATTCTTAAAGGAACGAGTGATGGCATCCTGTCCAACCAAATCATCGAAATCCGGGATCTCCATTTTTCTGTATAAAAGCGGTATATGACAATTCTTCTTATCCCTTCTATATCGTTAAAACAGATAAAATTGGCGCCTAAGTTCATCAAGTTCTTTTTAAATAAAGCTCTATACAAAACTTCATCTTCGGCTACTCTTCATCTCCAAAAAAATCCCCAGCATCTTGAGCTTCCTTCACAATTCGGAATCCGGATGCACGTTTTTAATTTACCAGCAATATCTGCCAAAGGAACCGTTGTGATTTCATTATTCTTTAAAAAGCATCACGCCGTATTTTTCCTTCTTAATCATTCTGGCAGCTTCCGCACCGATTCTTGTAGCAAAAACTACGATCATAGGGGAACCGGCTGTCCACCTCTCTGGGTGTGTCGGGAACAGTTACTCTGACCTCGGCACCGGTTTTTCTTCTATTTCCTTTCGCCAGCTTATAGGCTACGGAAGGATGATTCTTCCTATCCTCCATAAGCTATCTTCTTTAATTCCTTCTTTGTCAGCTTAGATTCATCCTTGGAAATGGCACCTTCTGCTATAGCTACAATGAAAACGAGATCACTGGCATGACGCTCCGCAATCTTTTTACAAACCGCATTGATATCGTAGGGGTATCTCCGGAACCAAAATAATATCAGCGCCGCCAGCAAGTCCGGCATAAAGTGTAAAGCAGTCCTACCTTATGTCCCATAATCTCTACAATAAATACTCTACCATGGCTGGCAGCCGTAGTATGAATACAGTCAATGGCATTGGTAGCCACTTGAACAGCAGAATAAAAGCCGAAGGTCATATCTGTACCGTACAAATCATTATCAATGGTCTTGGGACAACCGATAACATTCAAACCTTCTTCCGACAAAAGATTGGCTGTTTTTAAAGAACCGTTACCTCCTAAAACCACGAGACAATCCAGGCGAAGCTTTCTATATGTATGCTTCATCGCCTCAACTTTGTCCAAGCCATTGGCATCCGGTTCCCGAATCTGTTTGAAGGGTGTTCTACTGGTTCCCAGAATGGTTCCGCCTTCCGTCAAAATTCCGGAGAAATCGGAACGCTCCATCTTACGATATTCATCATAAATCAAACCTTTGTAACCATCCAGGAAACCATAGATTTCCACGTCTCCCAATAGGTTATATAGGCTTTTTCCCACACCGCGCATGGTTGCATTTAAAGCCTGACAGTCTCCTCCACTGGTTAATATTCCTACTCTCATCCTTACCCCCTTTAACTCACTACGGCAGAAATCTTGCTTTTCTACAATAGAACAAAGTATAAGGAAAAGCAATAAAAAAAGAGACTATTAAAGTCTCTTTCGTTGCGGGAGATGGATTTGAACCAACGACCTTCGGGTTATGAGCCCGACGAGCTACCAGACTGCTCCATCCCGCGATAATCAAATGGGGCCTACAGGGCTCGAACCTGTGACCCTCTGCTTGTAAGGCAGATGCTCTCCCAGCTGAGCTAAGACCCCAGTTGTGTAGATTGCTCTACATAAGACATATTGTCTCAATGGATGGAGGTTGATTCGAACCACCGAAGTCAGTGACAACAGATTTACAGTCTGCCCCCTTTGGCCACTCGGGAATCCATCCATATATAAGCCCTAAGGCTAGCGACCCGGAACGGATTCGAACCGTCGACCTCCGCCGTGACAGGGCGGCGCTCTAACCAACTGAGCCACCGGGCCATATCGTACCTACTTCTAAACAAGAAGCTGGATTTAAATGTATATCAAAAGCCCCTAAGTCACAATTACCTAACAACAATTAATACACAATTAAACAACATATCAAAGATTATTCTAGTCTAGACTTTTAGACAAAAACCAGACGCATTGGATAAGCCCTCGACCTATTAGTAACTGTCAGCTGAATGTATTGCTACACTTACACCTCAGTCCTATCTACCTCGTTCTCTTCAAGGGGTCTTACTCTTGCGATGGGATATCTCATCTTGAGGTTGGCTTCACGCTTAGATGCCTTCAGCGTTTATCCATTCCCAACTTGCCTACCCTGCTATGGGATTGATTCCCAACAGGTACAGCAGAGGTCAGTCCATCCCGGTCCTCTCGTACTAAGGACAGATCCTCTCAAATATCCTACGCCCGCGCCGGATAGGGACCGAACTGTCTCACGACGTTCTGAACCCAGCTCGCGTACCGCTTTAATGGGCGAACAGCCCAACCCTCGGGACCGACTTCAGCCCCAGGATGCGATGAGCCGACATCGAGGTGCCAAACCTCCCCGTCGATGTGAACTCTTGGGGGAGATCAGCCTGTTATCCCCAGGGTAGCTTTTATCCGTTGAGCGATGGCAATCCCACTTTCATACCACCGGATCACTAAGTCCGTAGTTCTACTCTGCTCGGACCGTCGCCCTCGCAGTCAAGCTCCCTTATGCCTTTACACTCTTTGGATGGTTTCCAACCATCCTGAGGGACCCTTTGAGCGCCTCCGATACACTTTCGGAGGCGACCGCCCCAGTCAAACTCCCCACCTGACATTGTCCCTTGACCGGCTTACGGCCTAAGGTTAGAAATCCAATAACATAAGGGTGGTATCCCAACAGCGACTCTGATAAAACCGAAGTCTATCTTCTTCGTCTCCCACCTATCCTGTGCCTACATTACCCAGATCAGTATCAAGCTGGAGTAAAAGCTCCATGGGGTCTTTCCGTCCTGGCGCGGGTAACCAGCATCTTCACTGGCACTTCAATTTCACCGGGTGCATTGTTGAGACAGCGCTCAAATCATTACGCCTTTCGTGCGGGTCGGAACTTACCCGACAAGGAATTTCGCTACCTTAGGACCGTTATAGTTACGGCCGCCGTTTACTGGGGCTTCAATTCAAAGCTTCGATTGCTCTAACCTCTCCTCTTAACCTTCCAGCACCGGGCAGGCGTCAGCCCTATATACTTTACCTTACGGTTTCGCATGAGACCTGTGTTTTTGCTAAACAGTTGCTTGAACCTTTTCTCTGCGGCCCAGTTGCCTGGGCACCCTTCTCCCGAAGTTACGGGGTCATTTTGCCGAGTTCCTTAACAATGCTTCTCCCGCCGGCCTTAGGATTCTCTCCTCATCTACCTGTGTCGGTTTGCGGTACGGGCTTACTAAACACAATAGCGGCTTTTCTCGCCACAGAGTCCAAGAGCTTCTCTACTTCTTTTCGATCGCATCAGGTCTTCAGATTGATAAGCGGTTTTTCCTACCATCTCCTACCTCCCTTGCACCGGTCTTCTCATTCCCGGCTCTCTCTTTCTCCATGTGTCCCCATTTCTGATTTAGTAAGGTACTGGAATCTACACCAGTTGTCCATCGACTACGCTTCTCAGCCTCGCCTTAGGCCCCGACTTACCCAGGGCAGATCAGCTTTACCCTGGAAACCTTAGATATTCGGCCTGGAGGATTCTCACCTCCATCTCGCTACTCATTCCGGCATTCTCTCTTCAAAAACTCTCCACGGATCCTTTCGGTACCGCTTCTACGTGTTTTCAATGCTCCTCTACCGATGGCATTCACCATCCCTAAGCTTCGGTGTCATGTTTTTAGCCCGTTAATTTTCGGCGCAGGACCTCTCGACTAGTGAGCTATACGCACTCTTTGAATGTGTGGCTGCTTCTAGCCAACATCCTGGTTGTCTATGAAATCCCACATCCTTTACCACTAACATGTACTTTGGGACCTTAGCTGTAGATCAGGGCTGTTTCCCTTTTGACTACAGATTTATATCACGCAGTCTGACTCCCATGTATATCTATACGCCATTCGGAGTTTGATATCTGTTGGTGAGACTTTGACGCCCCCTCAAGAATTCAGTGCTCTACCTGTTAGACTCTCCATGAGGCTAGCCTAAAAAGCTATTTCGAGGAGAACCAGCTATCTCCGGGTTTCGATTGAATTTCTCACTATCCACACCTCATCGCCACCCTTTTTCAACGGATGTGCGTTCGGACCTCCACCAAATTTTTACTTTAGCTTCATCCTGGACATGGATAGGTCACCCGGTTTCAGGGTCTATATCTACTGACTTTGCGCCCTATTCAGACTCGCTCTCTTCGGCTCCGGACCTTAAGTCCTTAACCTTGCCAGTAACTATAACTCGCCGGACCGTTCTACAAAAAGTACGCGGTTCAGCTTGCGCTGTTCCACAGTTTGTAAACACAGGGTTTCAGGTTCTCTTTCACTCCCCTCGGGGTCCTTTCACCTTTCCTTCACAGTACTAATCGCTATCGGTCACTGAGTAGTATTGTAGCCTTGGGGGTGGTCCCCCGTATTCCTGCCAGGTTCCACGTGTCTGACGGTACTCTGGATTCCGCTCATTCCTTTACGCTTCGTGTAAGGGCTTTCACCCTCTATGGCAACGCTCCATCGTCTTCCACTCGCTTACGGAACTAAATGCGGTCCGAACCCCAAGGTGCACGCACCTTGGTTTGGGCTCTTCCGAGTTCGCTCGCCACTACTTTCGGAATCACTGTTGTTTTCTCTTCCTCCGCCTACTTAGATGTTTCAGTTCAGCGGGTTCCCTCTGTACAGTTATGTATTGGCTGTACAGTACTAGAGCTTTTCTCTAGTGGGTTTCCCCATTCAGATATCTGCGGATCAAATCGTATTTGCCAATCACAGCTTTTTCGCAGCTTATCACGTCTTTCTTCGGCTCTCAGTGCCTAGGCATTCACCCTATGCTCTTATTGTAACCAATTCTCCACTTGATCGCTCAAGTGTTCGAGATACTAGCATGTATCTCTTTTTCTGATTTGCAAGTATAACCTTTCAGTTATCTTGCCTCGTTTTATACAAGTTTTACCTTGTACCCTCGGATGTCTTACTCTATTTACTAGAATAATCATTTTCTTGATATGTAGTTTTCAAGGTACGAATAGTAGCATTACTGCTACCGTGGAGATAAGAGATTCGAACCTGACCCCCTGCTTAGCAAGGCAGGTGCTCTCCCTAACTGAGCTATATCCCCAAAAATCTGGCATCACCTATCTTCCCGTGCCGTTACCAGCAAAGTATTTTCGGCCGCTTAAGTCTTAACCGTCGTGTTCGGGATGAAGCAGGGTGTTTCCCTAAGCGCATCAACACCAGAAGTGGGAACCAGAGTGGACTCGAACCACCGACCTCACGCTTATCAGGCGTGCGCTCTAACTCAGCTGAGCTATGGTTCCCTGGATATTCCATATTAAATTCTTTCAGAAATCTTCTCAACAGTATCCTTTAAAAAGAATCTTTACTGTTTAGAATCTACTTCTAAAAGTTTGCGACTTCCGTCGCCCCTCTATTCATCAAAAATCGAATAACACACAAACCCTTACTTTATCCTTAGAAAGGAGGTGATCCAGCCGCACCTTCCGATACGGCTGCCTTGTTACGACTTCACCCCAGTCATCAGTCCTGCCTTCGGCAGCTTCCTCTTGGAACACTGACTTCGGGCATTACCAACTCCCATGGTGTGACGGGCGGTGTGTACAAGACCCGGGAACGTATTCACCGCAGCATGCTGATCTGCGATTACTAGCGATTCCAGCTTCGTGTAGTCGGGTTGCAGACTACAGTCCGAACTGAGACGTTATTTTTGAGATTTGCCTAAGGTCACCCTCTTGCTTCCCTTTGTTTACGCCATTGTAGCACGTGTGTAGCCCAAGTCATAAGGGGCATGATGATTTGACGTCATCCCGCCTTCCTCCAGGTTATCCCTGGCAGTCTAGTTAGAGTGCCCATCTTACTGCTGGCTACTAACTGTAGGGTTGCGCTCGTTGCGGGACTTAACCCAACATCTCGACACGAGCTGACGACAACCATGCACCACCTGTCACCATTGCCCCGAAGGAAAGTACAGTACATACTCTGTCAATGGGATCTCAAGACTTGGTAAGGTTCTTCGCGTTGCTTCGAATTAAACCACATGCTCCACCGGCTTGTGCGGGTCCCCGTCAATTCCTTTGGGTTTCATTCTTGCAACGTGCTCCCCAGGTGGAATACTTATTGCGTTAGCGACGGCACCGAGATGCTTTGCACCCCGACACCTAGTATTCATCGTTTTACAGCGTGGACTGCCAGGGTATCTAATCCTGTTTGATCCCCACGCTTTCGAGCCTCAACGTCAGTTATTGTCCAGTAAGCCGCCTTCGCCTCCGGTGTTCTTCCTGATATCTACGCATTTCACCGCTACACCAGAATTTCACCCTCTCCAACACTCTAGAACAACAGTTTCCAAAGCAGTTCCCAGGTTGAGCCCGGGTATTTCACTTCAGACTTGCCATTCCGTCTACGCTCCCTTTACACCCAGTAAATCCGGATAACGCTTGCCCCCTACGTATTACCGCGGCTGCTGGCACGTAGTTAGCCGAGCTTCTTAGTCAGGTACTGTCATTATCTTCCCTGCTGATGAAAGCTTTACATACCGAAATACTTCTTCACTCACGCGGCGTCGCTGCATCAGGGTTTCCCCATTGTGCAATATTCCCCTGCTGCCTCCTGCGGAGTTTGGGCCGTGTCTCAGTCCCAATGTGGCGGTCATCCTCTCAGATCGGCTACTGATCGTTGCTTTGGTAGGCTTTTTACCCTGCCAACTGGCTAATCAGACGCGGGTCCATCTTATGGCGATAAATCTTTTCACCCTGTACCATGCGGTACTGTGTGCTTATGCGGTATTAGCAGTGATTTCTCTCTGTTATCCCCTCCATGAGGCAGGTTACCCGTGTTACTCACCCGTCCGCCACTAGATAACTTATCTTCCGGCCGAAGCTTTCCGACAAGCATCTCGTTCGACTTGCATGTGTTGGGCACGCCGCCAGCGTTCATCCTGAGCCAGGATCGAACTCTCATAATAAGTACTTTTTCTTCAGAAAAAGTGCCTACTGACAGCGTAAAGCTGTACCCCTGTCAGGGGCTCCGAACTTTCTTCAAAGCAGGAGGAGGTCAAAATGCTTTCAAAGAAAAAAGTATCATCTGTCCTCAACGGTTTAAGTTCAGTCCAAGTCAAAAACGCGCTTAGCTTGTTTTTCCTTTTTACTGTTAAAGTTTGTTTTTCGCTGCACATTTCTGTGCTTCTGAATTTCTCTGCCGAATTCCGGCTTTTCGTTCTTCTTAGAAGAACTTCTTTTCAGAATCTTCAGGGTCTGTGTATTATTCGATCTTTTGATTTTTCCAAGGTTCAGTTTTTCTGTCGAGTCAATAAATCATTAATCGTTTCCTCTTAATTTTCTTATTTTCTCTTCAGACTTTACTGTTCTCTTTCGAGACAGCCATGCTATTATAACAAAGTGATTAACTTTGTCAAGCATTTTCGAAAATATTCGGAAAACGGGTAAGAGGATTTGAACCCTCGCCGGTTGCCGACCTACACCCTTAGCAGGGCGCCTCTTCGACCTCTTGAGTATTACTCTCGTTTATCCCTGTAAAAGGATTCACCTATCTTTTAATTTCTTCTTTCGTACCGAACATTTGGTTCTTGGGTGCCTAATTAGGTATAAATTCCCCATTTACTGTCAAGAAAAATTTATAATTTTTAGCCCTATAGGACTTATAGTTTTATTTCTTATTTTTCTGATTTTCTTATTAGTTTTTGATTTTGTTTTTCTTTTTCAGACTTTACTTCTTTATTCTTTCCCTTTTTATTCTTTACCTTTTTGTTCTTTCCCTTTTGTTTTTCTTTTAGATTTTTCTTTTTCCATTATAAAAATCCATCTCGGTGATTTCTCTCCGGAATGGATTTTATAGCTAATAGATATTTTTAGGAATCAGCTTTTTATTCACTGCTCTTCTGCATCCGCAGCCTCTCCCAGCTCCGTTTCGATTCTTCTTCTCCATCGCCTTCACTTTCTCTTACCTTGGCAACGGAGCTATAGTGGTATCCCCGTCCTTATCAAGGTTCATAAGCTTAACGCCGGAGCATTTCTTCCGATGATGCTGATATTTTCCAGACTCATCCAGATCATAATTCCCTCTGTAGTAATCAAGAGAATTTCTCTATCCTGGTCCCAAAGCTTAAAGCCTGCCAGATCTCGGTTTTCCGTAATCTTATAGCAGCATTCCCTTTTGCTGCGATTTTGTGCCTTAAAGGCGGATTTCTCCGTGAGCTTGCCGTAGCCCTTTTCGGAAACTACCAGCATGTTTTCTCCTGAGATGATTTCTGCATGCCGATAACTTCATCTCCATCGTTCAATCGGATACCGATTACGCCCATAGAGGAACGTCCGGTTCTACGACATCCTTCTCGTTGAACTGGATTGCCATTTCCCTTCTTGGTTACCAGTATAATATTTTCATCCTTGGAAAGGGCTTGGCTTCTATTAACTGGTCATCTTCCTTCAGGCTAATGGCAATTAAGCCGTTCTTTCGTACATTGCATATTCGGAAAGGGCGGTTTTCTTTACCATACCGGACTTTGTGGTGAGGATTAAAGTCCTGCTCTTCCTTAGGATCTCTCAGGCAAAGGCTGGCATTTACCTTTTCTCCCTCCTGTAAGGAAAGAAGATTTACCAATGCGGTACCTCTTGCGGTTCTGCTTCTTCCGGAATCTCATAGCCTTAACCTGGAATACTCTTCCCATATTGGTAAAAGAACATAATGTAATGGTGGTTTTGTGGTCATAAAGAGGTCTTCAATATGGTCCTTCTCTGAGTCTGCATTCCCTTAATGCCCTCTCGCCATGGTTTTTGCTGGCGGAAATTTCTTCCGGAGACATTCTCTTGATGTGATCACGGGCTGGTGGAAGTAATCACCACATCATCGTCGACAATCAAATCCTCCGCATCTAAGATATCATCATAGCTGAAGCTCGTTTTCTATCCTCTCCCATTTGTCTGCTATAACATCAGCTCTTCCTTGATTACCGCAAGACTTTCTTTCATCTCCAAGAATTTCCTTATATGTAGGCAATCTTTGCCAACCAAATCCTGGTACTCAGTCCAGACGTTCTCTTTTTCAAACCGGTGAGAACACGCAAACGCATATCCACGATAGCTCACCATACCTCGGTGAAGACAAACGGCAATCAGTTCTGCTTGGCTTCTTCACTTTTTGCGGCACGGATATCGTACATCTCATCAATATGGTCAAGAGCCTTTTATAATCCATCTAAGATATGGGCTCTGTCCTCATTTTTAGTAAATCGTATGTTCTTCTGGTGACCACCTGAATCTGATGTGCCAAAACTCTTTCAGAATTTCCAGAAGATTTCGAAAATCTTCGAGTTCCTCGAACGATACAAAACATAATCACCTGAGGTTTCCTGTAACTGGTGTGCTGACTGATTCGGAAATCACATGAGATACGTCTTTTCTGCACTCAATGGCAATCTTTGCTTGGAATCTTTTCCTGCCGCATCGTGTACTCGTGATACCGTCAGATTTCTTGTCCTTTACAAGCTCTGCAATCTTTTTCAATGACGCAGAACAGTATACAAGATAGGAAGTGCCTCCTTTCACTTCTGCGTGCGATTTTGCCGCTGTGCATGGCTCTATCTGCATAAATCGCCCGCATCTTAATCTTTCCTCTACACCGGTTCTGGCAAAAGCTTTCTTCGATTCTCCTACAAATCGTATCGCCCTGTAGGAAAATCCGGTCCCTGAATAATGGGAAAGCAGTCTTCTATTTCCGTCTGCTTTCCATGCAATTTTATTGTCGATAATGCAATCCACAATCTCTTTAATCACTCTCCTCAGGTTATGGGGAGGGATATTGGTGACATACCCACTGCAATATTTCTGTGGCGCGCGTTTGCAAGTGGGAAACGGGAAGGAAAGAAACCACTGGCTCCTCCTTATTCGTTGGAGAAAGTTCGGCATGCCGTCCACGGTCTCTTATTGGGATTCCCGCCAGCATTTCTCCGGCCTAATCTGAGCATCTTAGCCTCCGCATAACGCAGCATTGCCGCAGGGCTGTCTCCGTCCTGCGGAACCGAGGATCCCTGGCGGCTTCAATCAGGACGCGCCGCATAGAACAGGGCTGTCCGCATCTGACTCGACAGAACCGTAAATGGAGGAGCCACCGTGATATCTACCCATGGTTTCTCCAACGATCGTGGCACATTTTGGTTTTCTTATCCCGGGTAACGCCTCAGGACTCTGCAAAGCATAAGTTACCTCTTTCTTTGTACAGGCTTAAAGACCTTATCCGGACATCGAGGTCGTCTGGACACAATAACACTCATGGCGTAGTCGATATCGCATTTTCCATGGTCTTTTTAAGTCCACATCACGCACTTTATCAAAATATTTGGCCCCAAAATTGGCCTCCTTTAATCTGGCAATTCTTTTCTTGGAAAAGGTCTTTAACATCCAAATTTCGTAAACTATAGCGGGCATTTGCCCGGATGAAATTCTCTCTGGCTCCACCGATGCTCCCATTAAGGTGGTGAAGTAATATCCAGTTCGCCTTATCCTCGTCACCATCCTTTACACGAAGCAGGGATTCTGGTCCGGATCCAGGGTGGTTTCCTGCCAGCTCACTCCGTATTCATCTCCTCCAGACCCTTGAAATCGATGCGTCTGCTCCATCAGATCCAGGTTCCTTTAAAATTCTCTGATATTCCTCATCGGAGTAAGCATAGTAATGCTTTTGTTCTTCTGAATGGTAAAAGGTGGCGGCTGAGCTTCAGATAAACTTATGTCGCTCTCGGATAAGCTCCGGCATAGAGATTATAAATAAAAGGTCAGCATCCAAGGGTGGAAATGTAGGCGCCGTCCACATCCGCATCCGTCATAATGATGATTTTGTGGTAGCGTAATTTTGCTTAAGCCAAAATCTTCGTGGATACCTGTTCCAAAGGCGGTAATCATTCCCTTGACTTTCTTCATTGGCATAGATTCTATCCAGTCTGGCCTTCTGCGCATTTAACACTCCTTACCCTCTAAAGAGGCAGTACGGCCTGGGTTTCCGGATTTCTTCAACTATCCTGGCAGGTCCTAACAATGCGGAATCTCCTCTACAATAAAGATTTCACATCTTTCCGGATCCTGTCTGCCGCAATCCGCAAGCTTACCTGGAAGTCCCACACCGTCCAAGGCGGACTTTTCTTCTGGTTAGGGTCTCCTGCCTTTCTTGCTGCGGCTCTTGCTCTTGCGCTAAACCGTAGACTTTTCATGAAATCACCTTGGCAACCGCAGGATTTTGCCCCAGGCTTATGGGTCAACTGCTCGGAGACAATGCTGCTGCACGCACCCCGAGGCCTCCGAGGTTCCTGCAGCTTCTGCTTGGTGTGCCCTCAAACCTGGGATCCTCCAATCTTACGTGGAGACAGTGCAGGTTAATCTCTCACGGATATCCTCTCCGGAAAGGTTGGCTGCACTATCCTCTAGTTTCATTCTGTCTTGCATAGCCGCCAAAGGTTTTGTTGTTAAAGCATAAAACCGGTGAGCAGTCTCGGGTGTTGATGTTGGTTACGAAGGTATAGATATTTTTCCGATATAGGAGCTCGTTATGCTGCACACACTCTCCACCAGAATCTTTTTCTTTTCACCCTCGCAGTAAATCACATCCGGATGAGGCGTCCTTTCCCTTATTCAGGAGAGTAACAAAACTCCTGAATTCTCATAGTGGAACTCTTTTCTCTCTGCCCTTCCCGCGCTCATCCACAAGACGAATCTTCCAGATTCTTTGGTTAAGAAGGCGGTTTCGCAGACGAATCTTCAAAGCTCAAAGTCATAAACGCTTTCTTCGAAAATGCTTGCATCCGGAAGCGAAGTGTACTTCCAGTTCCCTGCTCCTCTTCGCTGCAAGTCCTGATACACTCGATGGGCTTTTGCTACCTTTTCCCTGGGCAAAGGCGACATGGTGTAATCTCGCCTGTCTATGAAACTCTTCCCATCCAGCCACTCAGAAAGGGGCATTTACCACGCTTGGCTCCTACCTGGGTTCATCGATGCTTACTCAATTCTTCCAATCCTGTACATGTAATCAGGCTTTGTAAATTCCCTAACTGCTCTTATAAAAATTTTGTCTCTTGACCAGCTCTGAAAGTACATCATCCAACAATAAGATGGGGTTATCCTGAATTCTTTTCTACCAAATCAATTTCCGCTAATTTGGGACAAGGCGGCGGTTCTTTGCTGTCTGAGAACCGAAATGCGGATATCCTGACCGTTAATCTGAAAGGACAGGTCATCCCGGTGGGGACTCAAGAGGTAGTCTGTTGTCCTTAATTCTCACGCTGTCCACAGCTGCAAGGGAAATTTTCCTCCTTCTTGTTTCTCCGCACTTAGAAGTCTCTTCCGCTCCGCTGATTTCCCGTGGATGCTTCTCCATCTTTTCCATGCAATTTCTCACAAAATCTCACGATGCGAAATCACCATCTTCCATGCCTCACCAGCTCCTCATCCCAGGCTAAAAGAGTTTCCTCCAGTTTTTGGCCGATGCAGTATGCCCTCGTAGCATTCCTTTGCACAGCTCTTTATGATACATGGACAAGTGGTGAAGAGATAAATCTTATCCAGTCTGACACAGCTCCAAATCAATCAAATCTTCTTCTTTCACTTTTGGCCCGTTTTTAATCAGGACATTTGATCCTCGGAGATAATCAATATTTCCCAGACCGAAAGTTGTCTGAGCTTTCTCTGGAAATCCGTCTATAGCCACTCCCTTTACTTTTATTTTTCTTTATAGGTGAATGTCTATCCGGTGGGAAATTCTTTTCTTCAGGATCAGTTTTTAAATGGGCTTCCTCCACTTGAAAATGAATCAATTCTGTCGCCCTAGAAAAGCAAGAAAGGACTTTTCCGGTGACCTTAGCGTGGCCTCCAAAGATTGTGGTCTTCCCTGGGCATCGTCTCGTAAAGGATATTGTTCTTCTTCTCGAGGAAGCTTCAATCATATTTCTATATTTGTCATTCTCTGGTTCGTAATCATCTACGGCTTCCGCATTAAAGTTCTGGGTAAAATCATGTAGTTGTAGCTTTCACTCCGGTCCGAGAATAAAGACAGGAGAGGCAGGGAAAATGGTAAGTACAAATCCTCTTCTCGTCAATGTCTGAAAACGCATGCATCAGGTAGAGTATGATTAAAGCCGATGCGTCAAATCTTTCCTGCATAACAGCACCGGCATTTCCATCCACATCCTTCCGATGTCAAACAATTTTCAGGCATGAAACCGGGTCTTCAATCAGAAATCAAAAGGCTGCTTATCATTGTCTCTGGCCAGGATTCTGGCTCTGTCGATAGTTCATCTGCTTACGGTTTAAGCGGTCTTGGTTTTCTAATCGGTGGACAACATCCTGGCGAACATGGAAGTATTCTCCCTCCGCAGCTGGTTACCACGATGGTGTCTTCAAAGGAAAATTACGAGATGCTGCTTGGAAAAGCAAATCTCCACCTTATCACTCTGGCCCTCCGCTGATAATCTGGAAACTCGGGCAGAACTTCGCTTAGGAACAATGGCGGAGCAGTTGTCCATGGAGCTCGGAGACTCGGTCTTTCCGAGTAGCGATTCTCTGCATCCAGGGCGGTAATGGAGAAATCGGATTGTCTGTCATTCGAAATATTCTCCCGTGATCTTCTGTTGTTCTCTCCGGAAGCGTGGAGATAGGTCTGTAATCATGTTTCTGAGACTCAGCTGAGAAATCTCTACAATCTCCTCTGACTACTCTACGGAAGGAAGGGAGTAAATTCACTCAGGATTTCTGCCCTCGAGTTTTAAGGGCGGACTTTTGCAGACTGAATGGTACAGTTCCGTTCCTCCGTGCTAGAAGAATATTCTTTCTCCGTCTGGGGCAAAGCGCTTTGATAATCTGCTTGGAAAGATGCTTGCCTCCAAGGCACTCTCCAGCTCAATATGTCTCCCGGACGATATGCTCTATTCAAATCATTTTGTTTCCTGTTGACGAATCTGCCCCTCAGTGGCGTCCACCAGGATGCACTCATAATGTGCGCCGTGGTTTTGGAGGCAACATGCCTTCCTACCACTTGCAGGGTGGAAAAGCAGATCATGAAAAGATGTAATTTCGCAGGGTCCTTTCTTTGTTCTGTATGGAGCTTTGTGAAAAAGCAACTAATTTTATTCCTGACAAGTCATCGCTCGTCGCACTGTGGCGACCTCGCGATATTGTTTCGTCTGTTCTTTTCTTAACAGTAGTGCTATTAGGGATGTGATATGTAATCCTAGACACGCTTGATTTTCAATGGCTTCATCCCTTCTCCTGTGGAAAGGAAGGATGGGGATTAGGGAGAGATCCGTAAAACTCTGCGTGGTTGCAATTGTTCATTTTGTGGACAATTCTTTGGATATCTTGTCGCAACCGTGAATGATGGTGGAATGGTCTCTTCCTCCCAAAAGTTCTCACAGTGTTAAAGGGAATGCTGGTCATTTTCCCGACGAGAGGTATGGCAATCTGTCTGGATCATCGATTGCTTATTCTTTCTTTGGAAAGCAAGGTCGGAAAAGACTCAGACCGATGACACTCCGCTACTACCTCAATAATCCATTTCGGAGTAAGCTCTTTTCTGCCGGAGTGATGTGTCCTTTAAAAGCTCCTCTGCGAGACTTAAAGTAGCGGGCTGTTTAATCTCAGGCGGGACTGCCACCACCTCCAGTTAAGGCTCCTTCCAACTCCCGGCCCGTGGACTTATGCCTTGTCTGCAATATATTTGATAACTTTGTTGTCAATGTTGGCGTCTTCCAGCTCTTCCTTTTTCCGAAGAATCGCCATCCTGGTTTCACATCCGGAAGCTGGATATCCACGGTGAGTCCCACCTCAAAGCGGGAAGAGGTCGTTCTTCAATATTGTCCAATCTTCTTCGGCGGCTTATCGGAGGCGATATCTATTTTCTATTATCATAGAGGGCATTGAAGGTGTGGAAGAATTCTTCCTGGGTTCCTTCCTTTCCGATGGGCTTAGATATCGTCTATAAGCAGAACATCCAGTTCTCATACTCTTCTGAATTCTGTTGGGAAATGTTATTTTATTACGGATACTGTCGACAAATTTGTTAATAAAGGTTCGAGTAACATAGCGAATCTTTGCATTTTTGTTTTGTTGTATTATGTAATGAGCACAGACTGCATCAGGTGGTTTTCCCAGGCCTGCTCCTCCGTAAATATAGAGAGTTACCTGTTCCGGGCATCTCCGCCGCTACACAGGCAGCATGGGCTAACGTTGGAGGAACCTACTACAAAGCTGTCGAAGGTGCGCGGGAATTCAGGTTGGCATTTTTAAGGCCTCCTTAGGTCCCGGCTGTTCTTCCTGGTTTCTTTGGATAGAGTTCTTTTAAGCCGTCCTCGTCGGTGAAGAGAATCTCGGTGTAGATGCCGGTACTTCTAAGATAGAAATCTTTTAGGTATCGGTATAAGCGCTTCCGAATCATACTGGTGTTTTCATCTTTACCAGTATAATCAGTCGATCTGATAGAATCGTATAACTCTAAGGGGCTAATCCGAGATCGTGGTTACATCCGGCATTTCATTTATTTCTCTGGTGTGGGAGGATTTCTTGTTTTTTCTTTTATGAGGTTAAAGTCTTTTGCATTCCCGACAGTCCTTAAAATCAACGACAAGGGTTCTCGCTATTTTTCCAGCAATACGTAACTGA
>BNJU01005347.1_pt1 | contig 37594 bp, 34 predicted proteins | sample 8539281 | NCBI WGS metagenome assembly BNJU01 (sample SAMD00202456, study PRJDB9452) | human saliva metagenome | isolation source: human saliva | place: Japan
CAGCCTACGCCATCACCATGACGACCCTGTAGCCGACGGGAGCGCCGTCCCGCCGTCGTCGTCAGCACCAGGAGATGATCTCGAGCCGATCACGCTGATATGACGAGCACACATCGATCCGAACGATCGAACGGTTCTGTGTTGCCACAACAGGCGCACCCAGGACCGCTGGCCGCCCAACCCGCAATACAACCGTGATGGCACTGCAACAACCCTGCAACCGGCTTGATCGACACATGTGTCACGGGTGGATCACATCGCGTGGTGGCAGTTCCTCCCAGGGCACACTCTGGCCAACACCGCTGCGCAGGGCGCACTCCACGCTGGGAACGATGATGACCGCCGGACAGGAAGCACCCCACAGGAGCACCTCATGGTAAAGTCGACGTAATACGGTCGACAGTGAGGCAGCACAGGGAGCCGCTGTTGGGCAGGAAACGCAGACCACACAACGAACTCAAGTTCGCCATGCGCGACTTTCTTGCGAAACGTGGGACACCCGCATCCATCAAGGAGATCCGGGAGGGTGTCGAGCCCGTCGTCGGCGTGTGCCCCGACTCCTCCTACCGCAGCGCGCTTCAGGATGAGCGCGTCTTCATCCGAGTCTCCCGAGGGGTGTTCACCCTCAATGTATGACGTCACCCTCGACCAGATCGCCGCGACCTGCCTCGCGCTCGGCGTCGATCGCCACTGCCTGTCATCCGCAGAGCTGGCCGTGCTTCCCACTCAGCCCGTCGAGCCTCTCGACCTTTCGCAGATACGCAGGCTCATCCTCGACGGCGAGGATCCTCTTGGCCAGGCATTCTGCGCTGCGCGCACCGCCGAGGAGCGTCGACCACGCGGGCAGACACTCACTCCCGCACCCATTGTTCGTTCCATGTTGGAGTGGACGAAAGGACGTGTGACCCCGGCCCGCGTGGTTGATCCCGGCTGCGGTTCCGGTCGATACATTCTGGCTGCCCTACGCGCCTTCCCACACGCGGTCGGGCTCGCATCCGACCTTGACCCTTACGCCACCCTCATGACTCGCGCCAACGCTCGTGTCCTGGGGCTCGAATCGCGTCTCAAGGTCATCGTCGGCGACTATCGTGCGCTCAGACTGCCCAAGATCGAGGGGGTCACGCTCTTCCTTGGGAACCCACCGTATGTCCGGCACCATAACATTGATGCTCGTTGGAAGACCTGGCTCGGTGAGACGGCCTCACAGATGGGCATGAAGGCGAGCAAGCTCTCCGGTCTGCACGCCCACTTCTTCCTGGCGACCGCACTCTACGCTCAGGCCGGAGACATCGGCTCCTTCATCACCAGCTCGGAATGGCTCGACGTCAACTACGGCCAGCTCATTCGCGAGCTCCTCATCGGCCCTCTCTCCGTGTCGAGCCTCCACATCCTGAGCCCGACGAGTCTGCCGTTCGGTGACGCCACCGTCACCGGCGCCATTACCTGCTTCGAGGTCGGCGCAAACGCCCCTGAGGTGCAGATCCAGACCGTCGATAGTGTTGACGCGCTCGGTGATCTCTCCACCGGATTCCCCGTCTCGCGTCAGCGCCTCGCCGAGACATCCCGCTGGTCAGTCATCACCCGAGTGACTCCGAGGCTCCCCGACGGTTACGTTGAGCTTGGAGAGCTCGCACGCGTCCACCGAGGCACCGTCACAGGAGCGAACAAGATATGGGTCACTCCTCGCGACGCCGTTGACCTTCCTGACGATCTTCTCTTCCCGGCGATCACCCGCGCACGCGAGCTCTTCGCCGCGGGTGAGCGCTTGTCAACCTCCGATGACCTCAAGGCAGTCATCGGCCTTCCTACCGATCTGGACATCCTCGACGAACCCGACAGGAAGAGAGTCGATCGCTTCCTGCGCAAGGCGAAGCGGCTCGGTGTCGCCAACGGCTACGTGGCTCGCAATCGACGCGCATGGTGGAGCATCGGCCTGTCCTCTCCGGCACCCATCCTGACGACCTACATGGCGCGGCGGCCTCCCGCGTTCGTGAGGAACGCGGTCGATGCCCGTCACATCAACATCGCTCACGGAATCTACCCGAGGGAAACCATGAGCGACTCGGATCTCGACGCCCTCGCCGCGTACCTGCGTGTCAACGTGTCGACGACTAGCGGTCGCACCTATGCTGGGGGTTTAACAAAGTTCGAGCCACGAGAAATGGAGCGTCTGGTGGTTCCAGACCTCCCATTGCTCCGCGACAAGGGCCGTCATGACTCACGTAGCGCCGCCGAGATGGTCGGAGTCTGAGTTCGCCGCGCAGATCGCACGAGCAACCGAGATCTTCAAGAACAAGCGCATTGACGAGCCGCTCGAGCTCTATTCCGATCTTTTCGACAAGTATCGGGATTCCGTAGAGAATCTCCTCGAAGAAAGCGTCGATCTCCAGGAGCTCGCCACCGTCGTTCGGGAGTACATCACCGATTCGGACAAGCGCTACACCCTCCGCTACCTCGCCTCCCCCGTCTCCGATGACGATCTCCACCACAAGCCTGATCGCAACGAGCCGTCAGCAGACCTATCGACGGAATATGCAGAAGGCTGATCAGGAACGTCACAGTTCACAACCTCGTCGATGCACAGAATGACGGACTGACGATCTTCTGGGCGCATGACCTCGATCGAATGCTGGAGTTCATCAACAACACCCGCTGAGACCTCACGGCACACACGCTGCCCTGGGAAATGAGGGGGGTGGGTGCGGAGCACTCCGCACATGGTGGATTCCGATGGAAGGGTCTGCCCGCCGGTAGGCCCAGCGCCTCTGCGCCGGAGACAGCCAGGTCGGCGGCGCGCCCCCGTACCGCCGTAGGAGTCCATCCCTGTCCGCATGTATCCAACCTCACGGCGGGGAGTCCTCACTCTTAGCGACGACGCCGAAACACCAGTATCGTGACTCGGAGCCCCCATCCCGCCCCCTTCGGAAGGACCGCGCCTTGCCCACTCCCGCACTCATCGTGCGCTCCCTTTCTGCCCAGGCATCTCTGGAGCCTCACACCTTTACTGCTCCTTTCACCGTGGGGCGCTCACCGGACAGCGACGTTCAGATCGTCCACCCCTTGGTCTCCCGCACCCATCTCCAGGTGACCCCCACCCCGACGGGATGGGCAGTGAGGTGCCAGGGGACGTAACGGCATGCTCGTCAACGGGACCGTGACGCGCGAGGCACTCGTGACTCAGGGCACTCGCATCCAGCTGGGCGACGCCTCCGGGCCGGCGCTGGGGCTCACTCCGATCGTCTCCGGCAGCGCGGCCAGACCGGCGCCCCCATCCAGTCCCAGCCGATGGGACAGCCCGCTCCGTTAGCGTCAAGCGCCCCCTTCATCCCGTCACAGCCTAGTGCGGCCTCCGCGCCCCAAGCCGCTCCCCTCCAGCGTCCAGTCAGCCCGGCCCCGGCCCTCTCGGCGCAGTCCGCGCCCGTGCCCCAGGCCATGGCATCGGCATCCTCAGCTGCCACCTACGTGGCACCCCCGGGCCGCCCGGCGCCGCCCTCATCGAGCTCAGCGAGCTCGGGATCCTTCCCCACCTCGAGGCACACGGTCACGTCCTTCCGTGTCACCTCCTCAGGCACCATCGGGCGCGCGCCCGACAACACCCTGGTCCTGGATGACCCGCTCATCTCCAAGCACCACGCCCGTATCGACGTCTCCTCCAGCGGAATGGTCGTCACCGACCTGGGATCCACCAACGGCCTGTATGTCGCCGGGCAGCGCGTGTCACAGGTCCAGGTCACCCAGCCCGTGCTCATCGGTCTGGGATCGACCTTCATCGCCCTGAGCCCGGATGGTCTGTGCGAGGTCCAGGTCGCGGGCGGAGCCGGCGGAGAACTGGTGGGCAAGGACCTGACCTTCCGCGTCAACAACGGCAGCATGACGCTGCTCGACGGCATCTCCTTCTCCCTGCCTGGCAACGAGCTGCTGGCCGTCGTCGGCCCGTCGGGAGCAGGGAAGTCGACGCTGCTCAAGGCCCTCACCGGTGAGCAGAAGGCCCAGGAGGGCCAGGTTCTCTTCAACGGGCTGGACGTGTACGAGCACTACCCGGTCATGCGCAACAAGATCGGCGTGGTCCCCCAGAGCGACGTCATTCACTCGGCCCTCACTGTCCGCAAGACCCTTGAGTACGCCGCTGAGCTGCGTTTCGCCAAGGACGTGTCCAAGGCCGAGCGGCGCCGGCGCATCGCCGAGGTACTGGAGGATCTTGACCTGACCGCGCATGTGGACAAGCGGGTCAAGAAGCTCTCCGGAGGACAGCGCAAGCGGGTCTCCACCGCCATCGAGCTGCTAACACGTCCCAGCCTCCTGTTCCTCGACGAGCCCACCTCCGGCCTGGACCCCCAGCTGGACCGTGACGTCATGGACCTGTTGGCGTCCCTGGCTCACGGCACCCGTCCTGGTGACACCGGCCGCACGGTCGTCGTCGTCACCCACAATGAGAACCACATCGACCGTGCGGACAAAGTCCTCATCCTGGCGGCGGGCGGCAAGCCGGTCTACTACGGCTCCCCCCCGAGAGGTGCTCCCCTACTTCCGTCAGAGGCTCAACGAGATCGCCTCTCAGGGCCGCCTGCTGCTCAATACGCCGAAAGGCACCCTGCCCGACCCGCCCGCCGTGGACGGCTACGCCGATGTCTACGCCCTCATCCGTAACCACACCGCGGAGCTGCGTCAGTACATGGAGGCCACGGTGCCCTCGACGCGGCGCGGAGGGGCTCCCGCAGCGGCTGCGGGACCGGCGACGCAGGAGAAGCCGCCCAAGCAGCAGTCCGTGCTCAGGCAGGTCTCGACCCTCGTACGGCGCCAGCTGAGGATCGTGGCGGCGGACCCGTCCTACCTCGCCTTCATGCTGTTGCTGCCCATCATCATGGGACTGCTAACCAAGGCGATCGAGGGCAGCGACGGCTTCGCGGTCCCCCACTACCCGGAGCCCACTGCCCCGACGCCGGAGAACCCCACTCCCCCGATCATCAAGTACTCCAGCCAGGCACTGCAGCTGTTGGTCATTCTCATCACCGGGGCGGCGTTCTCCGGGATGTCGGCGACCATCCGTGACCTCATCGGGGAGCGGGACGTCTTCCTGCGGGAGAAGGCCGTCGGTCTGAGATCCGGGGCCTACCTGTTCTCCAAGGCGACCATTCTGGCGCTCATCACCACTATCCAGACCGCGCTGATGATGGGCATCGCCCTGGCCCTCAACAAGGGTCCCTCAGATGCCGTCATCCTGGAGGGGTGGCCGGGTCTGGAGCTGGCCTTCTGCTGCTGGGCCGTCGCCTTCGTCTCCGGGCTCCTGGGGCTGGCGGTCTCCGCGATGGTCTCCTCCTCCGAGCAGGTCATGCCGGTCCTGGTGGTCTCCATCATGGCCCAGCTGGTCCTGTCCGGCGGCATCATTCCGATCGCGGGGCGGGCGGTCTTCGAGCAGCTCGCCTGGTTCATGCCATCGCGGTGGGGTTACGCGATGGCCTCCTCCACCCTGGAGATGCTCGCCATCCTGCCCAACCGCCACGACGCACTGTGGAAGCACGAGACCGCGCAGTGGCTGACGGACTACGGCCTGCTCTCAGCCATCGGCTTGGCCTGCATGGTGATGTGCTACGTCGCCCTGGCCCGTCGCGGGCGTCGCTGATTCCCTTCAGACCCCTTCTGAGTATGAGCGCCGGGGTGCCGACCACAGAGATGGTCCGCACCCCGGCGCCGCATATCGCAGGTGATCCTACTTGCTGGTGATGCGGGAGATCACCAGGTCGAAGTTGAAAGAGGAGCCCTGTACCGCCAGGAGACGGGCGTCGCTCTGGCCCTCGGCGGGAACAACGGTGCCAGCATAGGCTCCGGGGGTCTTCCAGCCGACCTTGCCCGTCTCGGGTGACACGGCGACGACGAGGTTGCCCGGTTCACTGTCCCATATGCTCGGCCTTCCGACCTCGATCAGCACCTGCCCGTCACTGAGTAGCCCGATGGGTCTGATGTGGCAGCCCTCGCGCTGCGAGAACTCAGGCAGCGCGAGCTTCTTGCTGCCGACCTCGGCCGTGCAGGCGCTCGTATTGATAACGACGTTGACCGTGCCGTTGGGACCGATGACCGGGGTGGTCGAGGACGATGCCTTGGCCAAGGAGGAGTAGGCGTCTTTCAGTGAGGAGGCATCCAGTGGTGCTGACGCAGCCCACCAGTGCTTCTCCGAGAACTTGCCTGAGACGGTTGCCGCCTCGCTGCCGTTGGCCTTGTAGATCGTGGCGCCCGAGGACGTCACTCGGGAGAAGGCCTCCGGCCCGGACTCGATATTGAAACCGCCAGGGAATCCAGAGTCCTCATCGAAGTCCGAGCCCTGCTGCTTGCCGGGCTCGGAGACGAGGACCTCGCCGGTCTTGGCCGACAGCACCTGGAACTGTCGCGACTTGTTCTCGTAGGTGAGGATGAAACCGTTGTTGACCCGGCCTGCCTCGTACTGACCCGAAGCGGTCCATTTCTCCTTGCCAGATGCGTCGTAGGCCTTCATGGAGCCTCCGTCGGAGGACTCCCCCTTGTCGGACACGATGCCGAGGTCGGGTGTCGCACCGATGTAGAAGGATCCCTTGGAGAAAGGCGCCTTGGAGGTCTTGCCCGCAGCCCCGACCACCGTGGACTCATCACTGGACTTGGTGCAGAGCATCGAGCCACCGACCCAGGGGAGGGTCTTGTCGCACTCACCGCTCCACACCGGCGTCGTCGTGCTCTTCGTGAGATCCACGAGGCGCGTCTTACTATCGTGATGGAAGGCCATCGTGGTCCCGTCTGCGGACAGGACGGGGTCGGAAACCGACGAGTAGCGCAGGTCCTCCCGGACACCGTTGCCAGCAGGCAGCTCCACCGCCCACCTTTTGCCGGTCTGCACTCCGGAGAAGAAGTACCACCAGGTCGCGCTCGCCCCCACCACCGCCAGGACCGTGACCACGGCGGCCACAGCCACCCACCGGCGCCGCCACCACCGCCGACGCGCTCCGGCCTGCGGACCACCCGTCGCAGCCTCCGGGTACTGCGGGCCCGGTTGACTGTAGAAGGCAGGCGCAGAGGGGTCGGAGACACCGGGGCCGGTCGGCATCGCCGGAACGGTGAAGCCCGCGGTCCCTGCCGTCCCCGGGCTGACAGGAGCCTGTCCGGGGCCGGGGACGTACTGCTGCCCGCTCACCAGGGTCGGCGCATCCGGGGCGAAGGGCATCGTGGCCGGGGTCGCCGAGGGAGTCGGCAGCGTCGCCGGCGGGGCCGCAGGAACTTCGGGAGCCGCAGGAGGCAGGGCCTCCCAGTCGTAGGGAACGAGCGAGACCGTTGATTGCGGGGGCGAGGCGAGCCGCGGTGCGGCCGGCAGACCGGCCAGAGTGGACTGCATGACGTCCAGACGCTGGGCGACGTCCTCAATCGAAGGACGCATGTCGGGCTGCTTGGAGATCATCGAGGCGATGAGCTCCCACAACGGGTCGGGCACCCCCTGGGGCCGGCCCGCGTCACGCCGGGCGTGCTGGCTGAGCAGCTGGGCGGGTTGCCCCACGAACGGCGTCGTCCCACACACCATCTCGTAGAGCATGATGCCCAGTGAGTAGATGTCGGCCGCCGAGGTCGGGGCCTGCAGCGACAGGATCTCCGGCGCCATGTACAGCGGTGTACCGATGGCTCCCGTGATGTGGGAGGCGGAGAAGGTGTCGCAGATGCGCGCCACCCCGAAGTCCGCGAGTCGGGGCACAACAGTCTCGGGCACCTCCCCCCTCCGGGCGCGACCCCGACGATGACCGTCTCAGCCGGGTCGCCGCCCCGGCTGGGGCGAGAGCTGAGCAGGACGTTGGCGGGCTTGATGTCCCGGTGGATCACGCCGGCCTGATGAACCGAGGACAGTCCCTGAGCGATACGCGTCCCCAGGGACGCCACCTGCGCAGGCGGTAGGCAGCCGTATGCCCTCAGCAGATCTCGCAGGTCACCACCGTTGACATAGTCCATGACGATCGCGAAAGTCGAACCCTCGATGACGACGTCACGAATGGCGACGACATAGGGACTGCGCACCCGCAGCAGAGTGGAGCGCTCCTTGATGAAGCGCTCCACGACGTCGGGATTCTCCACCAGGTCCGCCCGCAGCACCTTGAAGGCCAAGGTCTCGCGAGAGTCGGTACGCCGACCGCGCCAGACCTCTCCTTGGGCACCCGCACCGATCCGGGTCTCCATGATGTAGGAGCTTCCGAGGTGACGGGGGTCGGGGCTGTGGGACATCAGTGCTCCGTGTTGCTCAAGGGCGGTCAGACTTCATGGAGACCTTATCGCGATCTTCGCGCCACCGGACCGCTCCGCCAGCACATCGCCGCCAATAACGCCTCGAATCTCACCACCCCATGGGAGGGTCCCAGGCCTGAAGCTCGCCGAGATGACTACAGTGGCTCCCGTGAGCAAGCAGATGACTACCTCTGACCCGCTGGTGTGGATCGACTGTGAGATGACGGGCCTGGACCAGAGCGCCGACGCGCTCATCGAGGTCGCCGTCGTCGTCACCGACTATGAGCTCAAGCCCCTGGCTGAGGGAATCGATGTGCTCATCAAGCCCCCCGCCGCCGCGCTGGAGCAGATGGACGACTACGTGCGCACCATGCACACCTCCTCGGGCCTGCTGGCCGCACTGGAGGACGGAGTGACCATGGAGACCGCCCGCACCACGGTCCTGGACTATGTGACCTCCCTGGTGCCCGAGCCGCGCACCGCCCAGCTCGCGGGCAACTCCGTGGGCACGGACAAGGCGTTCCTGGCCCGCGACATGCCCGATCTCATCAAGCACCTCCACTACCGGATCGTGGATGTCTCCTCCCTCAAGGAGTTGGCCAAGCGCTGGTACCCCAGGACCTTCTTCCACGCGCCGAAGAAGGCCGGCGGGCACCGCGCGCTGGCGGACATCCTGGAGTCCATCGACGAGCTGCGCTACTACCGCGAGGTGCTGTTCCCCAGCGGGGAGGGCCCCAGCTCCCAGGAGTGCAAGGACGTGGCCGAGCGGATCCTCAGCACACCCACTAGGTGAAGAGGGCGACGGCGCCCTCAGTGCAGCAGCGCAACGTGACGTAGTGCACCGAGTCCAGTTTGGTGTGCGGGGAGAGGAGCGGATACAGTACCGACTCGTTGCGGTGATACCGTACATGGTGGCTGTAGCTCAGTCGGCAGAGCGCCTGGTTGTGGTCCAGGAGGTCGCGGGTTCAAACCCCGTCAGCCACCCCACCGACAGCGGATCATCCCGCCCACCTCTCCCCTCTCCTTGGCAGCAAGCGACGCTGTCACCTCCGTGGCGCAGGCATACAGCCGACAGTGAAGGCTCCAGCCGTTCCCCTGCGCCCCGATCAACCGCCAAACTCACTGACTGCACCGCCTCGGCCGGCGGAGCAGCTGCGCGGTGCCCCGACAACCCACCTTCGAGAAAGTCGATCCCATGCAACGCCGCGACTTCCTGCTCGCCCTGGCCGCCGGAACCGCAGGCTGCCTCAGCGCCTGCAACACCGCACGGCCGGCAGCCCATTCCGTCTCACCGACCTCATCCCCGACGCAGAACTCCCCCAGGCCTCGCCGACCCCTCACCCACACCCTCACCGACCCCTCCCTCAGCCCGCTCCACCTTCAGGACGGCCCGCCGCCACTGCCCACTCCCAGCCCGGCGGACTCACTCATCACCGGCCTGCCGGAGAACGTCGGCAACGTCGTGGCCATCACCATCGACGACGGCGTCGACTCCTCAGTCGTGAACGCCTACCTGGACTTCGCCAAGGACTCAGGAGTCCGACTGACCTTCTTCGTCACCGGCAGCTATCCGAGCTGGACCGACAACCGGGACAAGATGAGGCCCCTGGTGGAATCAGGGCAGGTTCAGCTGGCGAACCACACCTGGACTCACCCCGACCTGACGACGCTGTCGGAGGGCGGGATCATCGACGAGCTCACCCAGTGCGAGAACCTGCTGCGCAACACCTACGGCGTCACGGGCGCCCCCTTCATCCGGCCGCCCTACGGCGGCCGCAGCTCCTACACCGACTCGGTCTGCGCCAAGATCGGCTACACCACCACGACCATGTGGTACGGCTCCTTCGGAGACTCCGGGCTGCTCACGCCGGAGATCCTTCTCGGTGAGGCGCAGAAGTGGCTGCTCGCGCAGCACATCGTCATCGGTCACGCGAACTTCCCCACCGTCACTCAGGTCTACGGCCAGATCATCGACATTCTGCGTCAGCGCTCCCTACAGACCGCTACGCTCGACGACGTCTACTTCGGCCCCGGACACAATCGCCACGTCTGAGAGCACTCACCGCACGAGAGCCTCCTGAGCGTCCTCCCGCCCCTCGCGGCACGGCCGTCCCTGAGCGGAGCCGATCTCCGGGGTCCGCGGGAGGTAGGCGATCTCGCAGCATCCTTCAAGCTGCTCGTCGAAGGTGCCGATCCAGTCATCGCCGATGACGAAGACGTCGATGCCGTACTCGTCGATGTCCTGGCTCTTCTGACCCCAGGTCCGTTCAGGAACGACCATGTCGACATAGCGGACGGCCTCAAGCATCGCCTTGCGCTGCTCATAGGAGAAGTAGGCACGTTTCCCCTTGGAGGCGCTGAACTCATCGGTCGATAGAGCGACGATGAGATAGTCCCCCATAGCCTTGGCCCGGCGCAGCAGCTCGATGTGCCCGTAGTGAAGCAGATCGAAGGAGCCGTAGGTGATGATGCGTTTCATTAGGAGTGTCCTCGCGGGTTAGGCTCATCGTTTTGTATGAATCACACAAGAATCGATGACATTGTCGTTGGTTGCACGTATGGCGGCTGAACGCGCTCGCCACTAAGTCTAAGTGCGCAACACCCCCCAGAATTCCCTTGTTACCCCCTTGCAGCAGGGCCTCAACTATGTCGGCCGTCACCCACTATCACTTAACCCAATGAATGCGCGAAACCGACCCCCTCCCCTCACGCCGGCCCATTACAACCTGAGGCCATCATGTGACAGAACCCCGATATTCCGCGGTATCGCAACGATTACGAGCGGTTTCGGCGCCGTCACGATAAGCCCTGAACATCACAGTCTGATTGCAGACAAGCCAATCATGACGCCTGCGGCTTTTCCGACTCGATGACACAACTACCGTTATAAGAAAACGAGCAAAGAAGGCCGCGCCCAGGCCTTTCCCGTCCAAGAAGACCGGAGGTCACCAGTGGTCGCAGTAGCTCCTGCCCGACCCCTTGCCACCCCCTCCCGCACCACCTCAGGCATCCCCTCCGTGGCCGCTTCGACCCCCAGCCTCCCGTCCGATTTCTCAGCGGTGAGCCGAGACATCGCCTCCTGGGCACTATGTCTCTTCCTGGCAACCCTTGCCAGGACGCTCTTATCAACGCATCGAATTCTTTATCCGCGCCTGCTCCTGATAGGGATCGCATCCGCTGCACTCATTCAGCTGACCGCCTGGTACGTGACATGCCGCTACTGGCCGTGGGCCTCCACGCGGACCATGCCCTTCGTCATCGTGGCCGGGGCCGGGTTCGCACTCGGTTCCAGCTTCCTCGACCTCGCCACGCAGGTCCATCTCCTGCCGTGGACCGCGGCCCTGGCTGGGTCTGCCGTCGCGGTGGCGGATCAGTGGCGGCACCGCCTGAGATGGCGGGCTCAGGCGCGGCGGGCCCTGGAGACGGCCTCATGACCACCCTGCTTCTGAGCGGGCTCGCCCTGACGGCGGCTGTCTGCGCCTCCTTGACCGCAGCGGTGATTCCGCTTCTGAGGAGGGCCCGCGTCATTGATGTTCCCGGGGACAGATCCCTTCACAAGACGCCTGTTCCCCGCGGTGGTGGTCTCGCCATTGTCCTGTCCGCCTCGCTGGCCACCTGGGCGACCGTACTGGCTGCGGTGCACCGGCACGACACGGTTCACTCACTGACCGGTCTCGGCCTCGCGCTCATGGGGCTGGCGACCGTGCTGGCCTTTGCGCTGCTCGGGCTGATCGAGGATCTGTTTTCCGTGTCGGTCAGGACTCGCCTGGTTCTCCAGCTCGCCCTGGGGGCAGGACTCGGTCTGGTGGCGCACAGCGCCTTCGAGGTCTCACTGTGGTGGACTCCGGCGATCTGCGTGGGCACCGCCGCGCTGGTCAACGCCACGAACTTCATGGACGGCGCCAATGGTCTGGCCTGCGGCCACGCCCTGATGACCTCCCTGTGGTACGTCCAGGTGGCGGCCGTCGCCCCGGTCGCCGGTCTGGGGCTCGTCATGGTCTCGGTGGCCGGCGCATGCCTTGGTTTCCTGCCCTTCAACACGCCTCGTGCCAAGGTGTTCCTGGGTGACTCCGGTTCCTACGCCCTGGGTGGCGCCTGGGCCTTCTCGGTCACGGCTTGCCTGGCCCAGGGTGTGGCCGTGGAGGCGGCGCTCGCCCCTGTCCTCGTGCTTCTGGCGGATACCGGCTACACCCTGTGGAAGCGGCTGAGAGCGGGCCAGTGCTGGTACGCGCCTCACCGGCTTCACGTCTATCAGCGCCTGGTCTGTGCCGGCTGGCCGCACTGGGCGTCGGCCCTCCTGGTGACCCTGGCCGCGGCGTCGTGCTCGGCTCTGGCGTCAGGCAGCCTGCTGACCCGCAGCCGGCTCTGGATGCCCCAGGTCGCCATGGCAGCAGTCCTGATCCTCTACCTGAAGATGCCCTCCATCATCGGAGCCCCCAATCCCTTCCCCACCCCTCGACGGGCGAGGTGAGGCATGCGCATTCTTCTGCTCACTCACTACTGGGCACCGGAGGTCGGGGCTCCTCAACGCCGCTGGAACCGGCTGGCCGAGGCGCTGATCTCCCGGGGCCATGAGCTGGCGGTGCTGGCTCCGGCCCCCCACTACCCGGGAGGTCGTCTCCTGCCAGGCGGAGGGGCCCACGTGGCAGGTTCGATCAGGCGGGACGTCACCGGAGCCATGGTGCATCGCACGATCTTCCGCCCCTACGGCAACGCCGTGTGCGGACGCGGAGTCGATCAGATGGTCACGGCGGCCGACTCCGTGCGCCGGGGGGTGAGACGCTTCCGGGGAGTGAACCGCCCCGATGTCATTCTCGGCTCGGTACCGGGGCTCCCCACCCTTCCGGCTGCGCTCGCCGTCGGGAGGGTCCTGCACCGTCCCGTCGTGGTGGAGCTGCGAGACGCCTGGCCGGACCTGCTCCTGTCGGCCGGGCAGTGGTCCGAGCCGGCCGCCTGTCATCGGCCGTGGCGCAGGCCCGCCGGGTCCGCGGGATGAACGTTGTCAGCCGGGGTACGCGCAGCCTCCTGCCGCCCCTGATCACCCGCCTGGAGCAGGAGGCCACGGCCGTGGTGACGACGACCGACTCCTTCGCCCGGGTCCTGCGCTCCCGCGGGGTACGCCACGTGGTGACGGTGCGCAACACCGGTGCCACGGTGCCGATGGAAAGGACGGGGGCCGGCCGACGCCGCCCGAACGGCGCCCTGAACGTGCTCTACCTGGGAACCGTGGGGCGCGCTCAGGGGCTGGGCTTCGCGGTAAGGGCCGCGCACATCGCTCAGCGCAACGGCACCCCGGTGGTACTGCGGATCGTCGGCGACGGCGCGCAGCTCCAGGAGGTGGCAGCCCTGGCCCGCAGGCTCAGGGCCCCGGTTGAGATCCATCCCCCTGTGCCCTGGAGTGAGGTGGCTCAGCACTATGCCTGGGCCGATACGGCTCTGGTGAGCCTGCAGAACTGGCCGGCCATGTGTGTGACGGTCCCGTCCAAGCTCTACGAGATCATGTCTGCCGGAGTGCACGTGTGCGCCTCGGTGGACGGGGAGGCCCGGCGCATCGTGGAGGACGCCGGCTGCGGTGACGTCACTGCCCCGCAGGACCCGCAGGCCCTGGCCTCCTTGTGGAGCACGCTGGCCGCCGACCGCAGCCGTCTGGACGTGACGGGTGGACGACGCTGGCTGGCGGACCACGCCGACGCCGAGGTCATGACCGACCGCTATGAGTCCCTCCTGAGGCAGGTGGCCGGTGACTGACCTCCAGATCCTGAGGAACCTGGCACTACTGAGCACTTCCGCCACCCGGCAGCTGGTCGAGGACCCGGTGCTCCTGGCCCTGCAGGGGGCACGTCGGATGCCTGAGCCCTGGCGCGGCCGGAGCGCACGGGCGCTCAGCATCGGGGCCGGTGAGCACGAGCTGCGCCGGGCGCTGTCGGCGTTCATCGCCGACCGACCGGACTGCGCCGGTGACGCGCTGAGCCGGGCGGTACCACGATCGGCCCTTGGCCGCCGGCTCGCCGCAGAGATGGCGATCCACCTGGGGTCGGCGGAGCGCAGGCATCTTGACGCCAAGGGCCTGAGCCCCGCGGTGCGCGCGCGGGACCTGTGGTCCCGAGGACACCTGAGCGCCGCACTCAGCACACTGGAGGCAGCTCCCGTCTCCGGGGCGCTGCGGGCCCGTCTGCGTTCCCAGCTCGCCATGATGAGCCCGGGCTTTCACCTGCCCCGATTGTCCCCCTCACCGGGCTGGACCGCTCCTGACCCCGGCGAGCCGCTGCGAGTGCTTCACCTGCTGACCAGCTCACTGCCCCACACCCAGTCCGGCTACACCGTGCGCTCGCACGCGCTCCTGCAGGCGCAGTCCGACACCGGCATCGACGTGCGGGCGGTGACACGCATCGGCTACCCCGTCGTCATCGGCAGACCCTCGGCTCAGGCCACTGACGTCATCGACGCAGTCACCTACCGGCGGCTTCTGCCCGCGCGTACCCAGGCCGCGCCGATAGCCCGACTGACTCAGATGAGCCACCTGCTGGCGCGGGAGGTGGAGGCGTTCCGCCCCCACGTGCTGCACACGACCACCAACTACGTCAACGCCCTGGTCACCCAGGCGGTGGCCCGCTCCTACGGTCTGCCCTGGGTCTACGAGATGCGAGGGGTACTGGAGTGCACCTGGGTGGCTTCCAGGCCGGTGCGTCAGCAGGCCGAGGCACTGGGCTCCGAGCGCTTCGCGCTGCTACGGGCCAAGGAGGCCGAGATGGCCCGGTGGGCCGACGCCGTCGTCGTCCTCTCACGGGTCCAGGCCCAGGACCTCGCGGCCCGAGGAGTCGAGCCCAGCCGGATCACGGTCATACCCAACGCCGTGGAGCAGGATGTCCTCAACGCCACTAGGTACTCGCCGGAAGACGCCCGCCAACGGCTGGGACTGTCCCCCGACGGCCTGTGGGTGGGCAGCGTCTCCTCCCTGGTGGGCTACGAGGGCTTCGACGTGCTCCTGCGGGCCGTGGCGCTCTGCCGCGCTCGAGGGGTCGACGTGCGGTGCGCCGTCGTGGGTGACGGGGTCAGCCGACCCGGGCTGGTGGCCCTGGCCGGAGAGCTGGGGCTGGAGACCTCGGTGTGCGTCCTTCCCGGACGGGTGGACCGCGCCACGGCCCTGGACTGGTACCAGGCCCTGGACGTCTTCTGCGTGCCGAGGCTGGATACGCCGGTGTGCCGGCTGGTGACGCCGCTCAAGCCGATGACGGCGATGGCGCTGGGGCGGCCGGTGGTGGCCTCCGACCTTCCCGCACTCAGCGAGCTCACCGCCGCAGCGACGAATCGGTCCTTCCCGGCCGGCGACGTCGAGGCGCTCAGCCGAGTGCTGACTGGTATGGCGTCTGGAGATCCCCCTGCCCTCAACGCCCTCAACGCATCAGCCGCTGCCCGCCTGGAGCGGCAACGCAGTCCGTCAGGCCGAGATCTACAAGGAGCTGGTATGAGCAGGGCGTCCTGGGCCCCGTGGTCCGATGGGCAGCCGTTCTGGGGCGGCAGCTCGGAGGTCAGTGTCAGCGTCGTCGAGCTCAGCGAGCTCTACCCGGTGGGCCGGCGCCCGCCGCTGGGGGCCTACATCCGCCAGCTCTGGCAGCGCCGGCACTTCATCTGGGCCGACGCCCGGGCCAAGGCCCTGGGCTCTCAACGGGGCACCTTCCTGGGCAACGCCTGGCTCATCGCCAAGCCGATGCTCGACGCGATCGTCTACTTCCTGGTCTTCGGTCTGCTTCTGCAGACGAGCCGCGGTATTGACAACTTCATCGGCTACTCATCATCGGCGTCACGTTCTTCCCGCCGCTGCAGCGGGCGGTCACCGGTGGCAGCCAGGTGATCGTCACCGGCAGGAACCTCATTCGAGGCTTCTCCTTCCCTCGGGCCGCCCTGCCCGCGTCGTACACGATTCGCAGCGCGATCGACCTGGTCCCGCCGATGATCGCGCTCCTCGTCCTCGTGGTGGTTCTTCCTCCTCACGCCTGGCCGAGCTGGCACTGGGTCCTCATCGTCCCGGTCCTGGCGCTTCAGGTGCTCCTGAGCCTGGGACTGACGCTGGCGGCCTCCCGTATCACGACGACGATCCCGGACATGCGCAACATCTGGCCCTTCCTGACTCAGTTCTGGTTCTACGCCTCGGGAGTCTTCTTCTCCTACGAACGGTTCATCAATCACCCGGTGATGCTGCGGGCCATGGATCTCAATCCCGGTTACCTCATCATCACGATGTACCGGGACGTGATCCTGTACCAGCGTGTTCCGCAGCCGCGCATGTGGCTCATCCTCAGTGCCTGGTCGCTGGGGCTGACCGCCGTGTCTTTCGTGTTCTTCTGGGAGAAGGAGGAGGCCTACGGTGTCGAGCGCTGAGACCGGAGCAGGGAAGGATTCAGCGGCCCTCCAGGCGGACGGGCCGGGGGGAGGCGACATCTCCCTCCCCCATCGTCATGATGACATCGGATGGCGACTCGTCGGCCGCTGTCATGACCGCGGCCGAGGGTCACGAGGCCGGCATCGGCACCGCCACCGTCGTCGTCGACGAGATCGGGGTGAGCTACCGGGCGCCCTCCACGGACGCCGAGGATCTGCGCGCCGCCTCCGTGGCGCAGAAGATCGTCATGGGGATGACTGGGCACAGGCCGAAAGTGAGGGTCGAGGCCCTCAAGAACATCTCCTTCGTGGCTCGCGCCGGGGAGTCGATCGGGATCCTGGGGCGCAACGGGGCGGGGAAGTCCACGCTGCTGCGCGTCATGGGCGGCTTGGAGACGCCGACCTCGGGAACGGTGAGCGCCCGTTCCACCCCGGTGCTCCTGGGCGTCAACGCGGCCCTCGTCCCGGACCTGTCCGGCGAGCGCAATGTGCGCCTGGGCTGCCTGGCCATGGGGCTGACTCCCCAGCAGATCGAGGCGATCATCCCGGAGGTCATTGAGCTGGCCGGGATCGGGAAGGCCATCTACCGCCCGATGAAGACCTATTCCTCGGGAATGGCCTCACGTCTGCGGTTCGCGATCGCCGCCGCGGCGAACCCGGACATCCTCCTCATCGACGAGGCCCTGTCCACCGGTGACGCCGCGTTCAAGGAGCGCAGCGAGATCAAGATGACCGAACTGCGGCGCGCCGCCGGGACGGTGTTCATCGTCAACCATGCCGCGCAGGTCATTGAGGAGATGTGTACCCGGGCTCTGTGGCTCATGGATGGCGAGCTCATCGGTGACGGTCCGGGACCCCAGATCGCCCACGACTACCGGTGGTGGTCCTGGAACATCGCCAAGAACAAGCCGGACAAGGCCGCCACGATCCTGGCCGAGTGCCGGGAGAAGTGGAAACCGGCGGGGGTGCGGATCCAACGCTCGGAGAGCCGCACCCTGCCCTACCGACACGCTCGAGGAGTATGACCCATGCACAGTGAGGAAAGCACCATGACAGCAGGACGAATCACGGTCTACGGCTCTTGCGTGGCCAGGGACGTGGCCGGTGAGATGGAGCGGCGGGGTTGGAGCGTGGAGCGTTACATCGCCCGTCAGTCCCTCATCAGTGCGGGGTGCCCGGCTGACGTGGGCGACGTCGATCTGTCCCTGCTCAGGTCGTCCTTCGCCCGTCGGTCCTTCCTGTCTGACATGGTGGGCAACCTGGAGGCGCAGCTGACGGCCGTCGCCTCCTACACCGACCTCCTGCTGTGGGACCTGACCGATGAGCGGCTCGGCGTCCTGGAGACCTCCCCCGGGACCTTCCTGACGCGTTCGACCGAGGCGCTGACGGCCGGCCTCTACGAGGGGCTTCCCGCCAGGTTCCTCGAGCTGGGGACGGCCGAGCACCTGCACCTGTGGCGGCCGGCCCTGCTGCGTTTCCACGCCCTCCTGGAGCGGCTCGACCTGGCGAGGCGGACGATCCTCATCAACGTTCCCTGGGCGACACGGACCACATCGGGGATGTCCACCGTCCCGAGCTGGGGGCAGACGGCCATGGAGGCCAACTGGGTCATGACCCGCTACATCGAGCTGGTCTACCAGGAGACCGACCTGCGGATTCTGCAGGTGCCCGACGAGCTCGTGGTGGCCGACGACGCGCACCGCTGGGGGGCCGCCCCCTTCCACTACGCCGGCTCCCTGTACTCCTGGGTCGCCGACGAGCTGGAGATCTCCCTGGCACCGCGCAGCCTCGCCCCGGCGCTGTGAGCCCCACCCCGTGAGGCAGGGCGGCGTAGGGCCGGTGAGGATCGCCCCGCTTCAGCGACGACGCCGCAGCAGCCTGCGAAGGCGCGCTGTCCCGGCCGGGCGCGGCTCGGCCAGCCGGGGTCGGCGGGGCCATAGAGGGACGCGGGGAACGTCTGCACCGGAGTAGCGCTGCGCCGCCTCGGCTCCGGTGAGGACCCAGCCGACGTCGGTGCCGGCGTAGCCCAGGGGCTCCGCCTGCCGGCTGGAAGGCTCGACGGTGCACAGCTCGATGACCTCGCCGTCGCGCACCACCGCCACCTCGGGCCGGCCTTTCCACAGCAGGAGGCGGGCCCGGTCCCGGGCACCGAGGTTCCCCCCAAGGGCTGCGGAGGATCTGCTCGGAGTCGAGGCGCTGCGCCAGCCCACGCATCTCAGCCGCGTGCGCCTGCCCCAGTCCGGGCGGATCAGTGGGCATCCGGCCGGCGTCGACGACCCCGAAGTACCAGCCCAGGTCGTACAGGATCGTCTGCTGGGCCCAGGGCGCCCCACCGGCGGCATCGAGAAGGGCGTGGTAGCGCGTGCGCATCTGAGCGACGTAGCGGCCCGGCCGCGACCAGGCGGTCTGAACTGCGGAGTCGCCTGAGACCCGCTTGTCATAGTGGTAGACGGCCTCGGGCACGTAGACGATCCGGCCCCGGCGGCTGCGGATGCGCCCCAGGTAGAGGGCGTCCTCGAAGGTGGGGGCCTCGCGGTCCTCGGGGAACCGGGCCGCGAGCGCCCGGTCGGCCCGGATGAGGCACTCGTGGACGGAGAGCTGGATGGCCTGCGGCTGCCGGACGGCGTCGGCCCGGACGGTCCCGCTCTGGAAGCGGAAGTCGAGGGGGTGGGGCATCTCAGCGCCGTCCTGGTGGATGAGGGTGCGGCCGGCCAGGAGGACGTCGCCGCGGCGTCTGGCAGCCAGGAGCCGGGTGAGGAAGTCGGGGCGAGCCAGTCATCGGGATCGGGGAAGCCGATCCACTGTCCCCGGGCCCGCCCCATCCCGAGGTTTCGGGCACGGCCCTGTCCGCCGTTGTCCGTCTCGACGATCTCGACGTCGAGGTCGGTTCGCCGCGCCCAGCTCCGGCAGGCCCTCGGTGAGTCGTCGCAGGCCCCGTCCAGGACGAGCACGACCTGGAGACGGTCGTGCGGGTGGTCCTGGGCGTCGAGCGAGCTCAGGAAGCGGGGCAGGTAAGGGGCCACCCCGTAGACGGGGATGACGAGGCTGACCAGGGGCGGGCGGCGGCGCATCCGCGGGGTCCCCGCCAGCGGGGCCCGCATCAGATCATGTCGCGTCGGAGCAGCGCGGTCAGGCGGGCGCAGGCTCCGGCGTCGAGCAGGAGGAGGTCCTCAGGGGCGGTGACTCGGCCGGCGACGACGTCCCCCACCGCCTGATGCACCTGCGCGCTGGTGTCGGCGCCGATAGCTCCGATGGCCTCGTGACGGGCGCGGTAGCGGTCCGTGTCCGGCCGCCCTCGAGGATCCCAGACGATGCCGACGCAGCCGGCGATCATGCCCTCGTCGAGGACGGATGAGCGGTCCGAGACCACCGCCCAGGAGCGGACCAGGGTCTCGGGCAGGTCGCGACCGGTGACCGCGGGCACGCCCAGGGCCCTGAACCACTCGGGTGCGTGCAGCACCAGCTTGGGGTGGGCGAACAGGACGGTGCGGTGACCGGCCTGGGTCAGGCCGCGGCCAGCTCGAGCCAGGGCCGGTAGAGCGCGCTGAGGAGTCCGACGGCGTCGGGGTCGCACTCCAGGGCGCGTGAGACCTCGGGGTCCCAGGTGGGGGCCAGCAGGATGCTGTCGCGCTCGCGTCCCAGCAGGCTGTGGAGGTGGTCGTGGCGGGGGAAGCCGGTGCGCCAGACCTCTCGGTCGGTGAGGGTGTAGGAGGTGTGGTCGGCAGTCAGCCCGGTCTGCTCGGCGGCAGTGGCGCACACGACGACGTCCAGGCGGGCGCCGTTGAACCAGCGCCACATGTCGCGCATGGTCACGCCGTGCTGGAGGAAGACGAGGCGCTGGTCGGGGCCGACTCCCGCTCCGGTGAGCCGGCCCGCGATGAGCGGGTCGCCGATATCGGACAGGAGGATGGTCTCGGCACCGCTCCAGGCGGCGTCGAATCCGGGACCGGTCGGGTCCAGCAGGACGAAGCCGTCCTGTGCGAGGCGCTCCCAGTCCGGGCAGCTGCGCTCAATGACGAAGATGTGCCTGACGCTGGGTGCATGGGTGCGGGCGTAGCGGTACAGCGGCTCGGCGTTGTCGCCGGCGCTGTCATGGCGGTCCATGTAGAGCCAGGTGCGGGGCCAGTCGGAGGGGGGATGAGGCGGTGTACGGCGTAGGCGCTGAGGAGGAGGCCACGGAGGTCGTGGAGGACGCCGCGGAAGATGCCTCCGGGGCCGGTGACGTACCGCCGGATCGCTGGTCGTCCTGCGCGCCGGTGGGGCTCAGGAGCCGGGCCAGGCGCCGACGCAGCCCGGATGAGGCCCCTCCTGGGCGGCCTCGCCCCGGTGGCGTCTGAGGCGGCCTGGGGTCGCCCCGGTAGGGGGCCACTGGGAGCTCCTGATCGTCGATGACGGCGGTGATCTGGCCCTTGGGCAGCCAGACGATGCGCTCGTGGAGGACCACGTCGTCGAAGTAGCGGTGATCGACTGTCTTGGCGCTGGTCGGCTGGGCCCAGGCGCCATCAACCTTCCACTGCTCCTGGGGCATGTCGCCGGTGTAGAAGTAGGTGGCCTTCTGGTCGCTGCGGAACCTGCGTCCCGAGGGCAGGATCGGGGCAGGCATGGGGCCGGCGGCCATGGCGACCAGGGCGGTGCGACGGCCCACGGCCAGCGGCGTGGAGCAGTACACCTCGATCTGGGAGGCGGGGAGACGTCGGGTGACAGCACGCAGCAGCTGGGCCACCTCGGCACGCTCGGCGGCCGTGAGTCCTGCCGAGGGGTAGCGCAGCCCGCGGTCGGCGTCGGTGACCTGGATGAGGCGGTGGATGATGAGCTGGTGCACCCAGGCCGGTGGGGGGCTTCCTGCCTGCAGCCACGCCGGCAGCACCGTGCCCAGCAGGTGGCGGTAGTGGTCGATCCTGTCCCAGGGGCCGGGGGGCTTGGGGGTGTGGCGGATGACGGCCGGGCCGTCGTGGAGACCCCCCGGTTACCGGTGGCCATGATGTGGGCGATGAGCCCGCTCAGGGCGGTGTTCTCGTCATCAGAAGTGGTGGGCTCAGCGCCGAAGGCGTCATCCATGCCGTCGAGGGCACCCGATCCGCCCCAGCCCTGCAGGCCGTGGCGGGGGATGGTGAGCACCGCTCCGCTGACGGTGTCGGGGAAGATGTGGGGCTCCACGGTCAGGTCAGCGGTGCGGCTACCGTGCTTGAAGCGCCATTGCAGCCGCTCGTCGCGGGTACCGTCGGGGCGGATGGTCACGGTAGGGGTGAGGACGACCGCCTCGCCGGTGCCGTGCTGGGCCACTGAGGTGAGATAGCCCGGCTCGAGGCGGTCTCCTGCCTTGAGGAGCAGGACCCGGGTCCCTGCGGCCAGGGGGCGTAGGACCTGGTCCAGCCCGGCCGGGTCGGGGCAGCCGATGGGGACGATCCCGCCTTCGGGCGAGTCCTGGCCAAGAGAGTCGAGTGTGTCCTGACCACCTGCGGAACCGATGATGATGACGTGCAAGGTCTCGGTGCTGCGGGCGTTCATGAGGTGGGCATCTCCATTTCGTGGGGCGGTCCCCAATGACTAATGGTGGACGTAGCCAGCACCTCCGCGTTGGAGATGTCCCAGGTGTGTCCGAAAGTCGTCCCTCTTCGTTGGACGAACCCGAACCGGGAGGCCGAATAGATACGGGCCCCGGCGCGTGCGCAGTCACTGAGGAAACCGGTGTCCTCACCGGTGGTCGTCTCGGGAAAAGTCACCTCGCGCGCCAGGTCCGCTCGAGCCACCAGGGTCGGCCCGGAGACGAAAGTCGTATAGCGGTGCTCCCAGTCGGCGAAGCGCAGCACCGTCAGGTCCGGGCCCGTCAGGTGCAGGTAGTGGGCGTGCTTGCCCACGACCTCGGCACGGGCGTAGTCGGCCGCCGCGAGGGACTCGAAGAGGTAGTGATCGCCGTAGAGGTCGTCGTCGTCCATCTTGGCGATGTAGTCGGCCTCGACCCGCGAGAGCATGAGGTTGTAGCAGCCCCCCAAGGGAGTGCTGGTCTCGGCGGTGACCCAGTCGATCTCCAGGCCCAGCTCGCGGGCCCGGGCCCTGCTGGCGGCTGGGGCGGTGAAACCGTGGGTGAGGATGACCGGGGCCATCGTCACCTGCTGCTGACCGGCCAGGGTCCCAAGGACGTGGTCGATCTGCTCGGGCCGGATGGTGGACACCAGCGGTGCGATGGTGGGGCGGGGCCTGACCCGCTCCCCCATGCCGACGGCTCGCAGCACGGTCTCCACGCGGTGGCTGTAGGTGTGCCGGCTCCAGATCTCCCGTTGCGCCAGGTAGGTCATGTACTCCCCGAGGACCGGGTTGGTCACGAGCGCGCGCACGGTGTGCCCTGCCTGGGCGCGGTCGGTGACCTTGGCCAGGGCGCCTGCGGGCAGCAGGCGGTCGATGGCCGGCGTCGGGGTGCTCACCACGGGAGTACCACAGGCCAGGACCTCGATGACGCGGCGCGGCAGCATGGAGGGGCTGTCCACCACGGAGCTGACGTTGAGGAAGACGGCGTAGGCGCGGTAGGCGCTGAGCATCTGGGTGTAGGTGAGGCTGCCTCGCACGTGTGAGTCCCAGGGGGGGGTGGGAACTGGTAGGTGTCGTCACCGTCGAGGTACCGGGAGAAGATGTCCAGCCCACGGGGCAGCCGTGCCGACGCGTCGTGGGCGCCGCCCAGGACGATCTCCATCTGCGCACGCCGCTCGGGGTACTTGTGAGCGAAGTAGGTGCCGGCGAAGGCGACATCCCTCAGGGGGGCGGGGCGTCCCTCCTCGTCCAGCAGGCGGATCGGGTTGTGGATCGTGGGCTGGGCGGCGAAGGGCAGGATTCCGATGCGGTCATGACCCAGGTCGCGCCGGTAGTGCTCCACCATCGCCTCATCGGTGGTGAAGACCCAGTCGAAGAGGCGTGCGGTCTCGATGGCCTCGTCGTAGTGGGCGGGATCCTCCTTGTTCCAGAAGACCGTCGGCACTCCTCGGCCCCGCAGCGCGGTGACCATGTCCCTCAGGTGGCCCGAGGGGCCCTGGGAGCCGATGACCTGGAAGCGCCAGGCGTCGTCGTTGCCGTGCCAGGCGGACTCCACGAAGAGCAGGTCGATGGGGGTCTGCGCGATCTGCTCGCGCCAACCGGTGGGGTGTCAGGGGCACGGAGCGCCACTCGTAGCACAGGGCGAGCGCCGTGAACTCGTCGGCGATCACCCCAACGGTCACGTCGTGGCGCGGCCCGGTCTCCTGCGGTGAGGGCAGGGGCCAGTCCGGTAGGAAGCTCTGGCTCCGTCTCCTGGAGGCCCACCTGTGAGGGTGGGCCCAGGCGGTGGCCCGACGACGGCGCAGGTGCTCACGCAGCCCCGTCAGCCCGGAGTGGCGCAGGTGCCACAGGGCGCGCCGCACCTCGGGGGCGGGTCGATGCGTCATGCGGGCTTCCCTCGCGAGGCCGCCCGCTTGCGCCGCCGCCTCTTGGAAGCCGTCTTCCCCTGGGGCTGCTGGTGGAGTGCCTCGGGGCCGAGCACTGCCTCCAGGGTGTCCCGCAGTGAGCGCGCGTTGTGCTCGGTGACGTCGAAGGCTCCGTGGGCGAGGCGGGGATCGGCCAGTGCCGAGCGGATCGCCTGGGCGATGTCCTGGGGCGAGGTGCCGCTCAGAACCCCGTATCCGAGGTCGATCAGCTCCCGGTTGCCCGGAAGGTCGGAGGCCACGACCCCGGTTCCCAGCGTCATCGCCTCCAGCAGGGTGACCGGCTGCCCCTCGTGCAGGGAGGGCAGGACGAACAGGTCGGCTCCTCCCAGGACCGGGAACGGGTTGTCCATCTGTCCCAGCAGCTCAACGTGCCCGCACAGTCCCAGGGAGTCGATCCTGGCCCGCAGCGTCGCCTCGAGCACCCCGGAGCCCACGATCGCCAGGCCGACGTTCAGTCCCTGAGCGCCGCCGCCCTCGGTGCCGTCCTGCTTACGCAGAAGGGCGAGCGCCTCGATGAGAGCCGCCTGGTTCTTCTCCATCGACATCCGCCCCATGGTGGCAAGGACGATGTCGTGCTCGTTCTTCAGCGTGGTGAAGGCCTCCGGGGCCGGTGCCTGCGCCCCGCGGCGGACCCGCTCGACGTTCAGGAGGTTGCGGGCCGAGAGCTGGTGCTGGGTGAGGTCGATACCCAGGCCGGCCAGCCCGCTGCGGTTGTGGCGGGCCAGTCCCGGGCTGACGGCGACGACGGCATCGACAGCGCTGTAGAGGGTGAAGACGCGCTTGAGGCCCGGGTACTTGTCCCGGTACTCGTTGTCCATCTGGTTGTGCTGGTAGCAGGAGGTGCGCGATCCGCGGCGACCCCAGGCAGCGATGAGCGAGACCCAGGTCTCGGCGTAGCCGTCGTACTCGATGGCGGCGTCGGGCACGAAGTCACCCAGGATGCGGCGCGTCTCGCGCTCGTAGTAGGCCCAGTAGCAGTCCCAGAAGCTCTGCGAGGTGAAGGCCTCGGGGTGCCGGGCGAAGTCGTTGACGCAGGCCCGTTCGTGGATCCGCCAAGGAGCGGCCCCGGGCTTGCAGATGACATGGACGTGGCGGGGCAGGCGTCGGAAGATCTCCTGACGGTCCTCGTTGTTGCGCAGGACGGAGGGCTCGACAATGAGGTTGACCGAGTAGAGGTCCGGATCGAGCGCCTCCAGGAGAGCCAGGAGGGCGGAGGCGATCCCGTTGGGGATCATGGAGGCGTGAAACAGGAGGGTACGGCGTCTGCGGGAACCGTCGCCAGACGCGGGCTCGAGGGCGTGGTCCCTGATGATCGCTTGCCGTCCGTGGTCGAGGTCGTCGTCGAAGAAGGCTCGGGCCAGGCGTGACGAGGCCTGTCCGTCCTCGTAGGGGCAGTACCGGTCGAGGGCCTTCTGGGGCGCGACCCCCTCTCCGGCCAGGGCACGCCCGATGGCTGAGGCCAGCTCAGCGCGGTCATAACAGGCCAGCCCGGGGACCTCCCCAGGATCAAGGTACAGGCCCCGTTCGGCCCGGTACTCCTCGATGTCGTGCATGTAGAGCACGATGGGGCGCTTCTGGGGCAGGAAGTCGAAGAGGATAGAGGAGTAGTCGGTCACCAGGACGTCGACGGCGGCCAGCAGCTCATTGGTGTCGATGTCCTTGGGGACGACGCTCACCGGCAGATCGACGCCGGCCAGCAGCTTCTCGGACAGACGGTGGGCGCGGTAGACCACGAGCACGTCGTCACGGGAGGCCATGGCGGTCAGGTCGGCGACCAGGGCCTCGCGGTCCAGCTCTCGCTTGCTGACCCCGCCGCGCCAGGTGGGGGCGAACAGGACCAGACGGCGCTCATCGTCCTCAGCGAGTCCCAGGCGACCTCGCAGCGCCGTGCGCTCCTGGGCGCTCATCGTCAGCGAGGTGTCCAGTCGGGGGGGAGCCGGCGACGATGGTGCGGCCCCGGTAGACGTCGAGCAGATCATGGTCCTCCACCAGCGCCCATCGGGTGAGCTCATTGGGCGCCATGAGCGTGGTGCTCAGCTGGAAGTTGCGCTGCAGGTTCTCGTAGTCGAGCAGACCTCCCCGCATGGACCGTCCCAGGGTCTTGAAGGGGGTGCCGTGCCAGGTGTTGAGGTAGCGCTGCTCGCGGCGGCGCACGAAGTAGGGAGCGAAGGAGACGTTGTTGACGAGGTACCCGGCGGTGGCGAGGTACTGCATGTACTCGGTGCTGTGCAGGGGGACGAAGACGACGTTGCGACGCCCCAGCAGATCCGCAGGGATGGCGCCCAGGTCATTGACGGCCCACACGTGCAACAGGTGGGAGTACTCCGGCCGGTCCACCATCCAGCGGAAGATGGCCAGGGGGTGGCAGCCGATCGAGGCGCCGTGGTTGGACTCCCACAGCACCAGGTGGGGGCTGACGGGAAGGACCTCCCAGGGCCTCGGCGTAGCGGATGTTGCGGGCGGCTGTCGCGGTGCGTCCATAGGCCCGTGGGTCCAGCCCGTCCTTGCAGCCGAACTCCTCGGCCTGCTCGAGGATCTCGCAGGCGAGCTCCACCTGCCCGGCGTCCTGGGCCAGCTGGGCCAGGACCAGGCGGTGATTCCGGTCCCCCTTGAGAACCAGCGGGAGGACATGCCGGATGGACTGAGCGGCAGCCTGCGCTGCGGCCGGTGGGACCTCCGTGCCGCTGCCGGAACCGCCCGGAGCGCCGTGGGAGCTGAGAGCCTCGTGAAGGCCGAGCATGATGTCACTGATGGTGGACTCGACCAGGTCCTCCGGCCGCTGCCGAGGCGGGGGCGTGCTCTTCGCGCGGACCAGGTCGAGGAAGCCCGTGCTGGCCAGCTGCTTGGACACCGATGCCAGCCCGCGCGGGGCCGGTCCCAGGTAGGCCCAGAAGGAGGCCAGCGCCTCGTCGTGGCGTCCCAGCCTCGCCAGGCAGACCCCACGGCGATAGTTCCACCAGCTGCGTGCGGGCTTCTTGAGCGTCCGCAAGGCCTCCTGGTACGAGCGCTCCGCGGTGGCGAGGTCGCCGACACGTTCCGAGGCGAGTCCCAGCTTGTAAAGAGTGTTCCCGTTGCCGGTGTCCAGTGAGGCGGCCAGGGCGTACTGTCCTTGTGCCCGCTCGTGCTCGCGCAGACGATCCAGGCAGTAGGCCAGCTCGTAGGCCCGCTCCACCCTCGTCATCCCCTCGCCCGGGTAGATCTCGAAGAGCTCGGCCGCCAGCCTCCAGTCTCCCCGGGAGCACGCGAACTGGGCCGGTCCCTTGCTGCAGGCCTTTCCTCCGGCGGCCTTGCAGGCGGCGGCGAAGCTGGTGGCGGCGGAGGCCCGATCACCCTCACGGTGGGCGATGACCCCCTGCTCGAAGAGCTCCTGCGCGCTGAGCTCATCAATGTCGGCCAGGGCGTCCAGGGTGCACCTGGCCGGCCCGTTGAGCCCCAGGTGAAGCTGAGCCTGAAGGAGCTTGCGCAGCCAGGCGGCGTCGTTCTCGTGCTCCGGCAGTCCGGAGAGCAGAACCTCCAGGCGCTGCCACTGCGGGGTGCTCGCGGGCAGGCAGGCGAGCAGATTCTCCGAGTAGCGCCGGTCCCGCACCCCCGAGGAGAGGGCCCGCGAGAAGAAGACGGAGGCCCCCTCCGGATCGTCCTGACGCTTGAGGAGGCAGCCGGCACGGTAGAAGGCCTCTCCGCAGGAGGGGTCGCGGTCGGCCACCTCGGTGTAGGTCCTCAAGGCCGCCTCGAACCGTTCCTGACGCTCAGCGATGACTCCCAACCGCAGCCGGCTGGCCGTGTCGTGGCCGCTCTCAGAGAGTTTTTCATACAGACGCTTTGCCTCAGCCAGGTTACCGTCCTCGTACTCCCTGGCGGCGGCGTAGCGCACCAGCCGGGTGGTGGCCGGCAGCTGCAGGCGGCCGGAAACGGCACGCCCCATTTTTCTGAGAACAGTATCCTTACTCATGATGGTCGCCCTTATTTCAGTATGAACATTACGCGTATTTAATCCTGCGCCTGTTGACGCGGCATGCAGCGAGCCTCGATCCAGGTCTCCGCCCGGTCCTCGATGCAGTCCGCACAGCGAGCCGCCGCTCAGCGCACCACTCAGCCCAGGCGCATATCACTCTTGATCCGAGTCGTTGAGACCTCGGGAGTCCGCGGGAGGTAGACGACCTCACACAGCCCCTTGAGCTGGTCGTCGAACTCGCCGTTCCAGTCGTCCCCCATGACGAAGACATCAATACCGTATTTGGCGATATCCTCGGTCTTCTGCCCCCAGGTCATCTCGGGCACCACGAGATCGACATACCGGATGGCTTCGAGCATCACCTTGCGCTCCTCGTAGGAGAAGTAGGCCTGCTTACCCTTTCCGGCATTGAACTCATCACTGGACAGCGCCACCATCAGGAAGTCCCCCAGCGCTCGCGCACGCTTCAGCAATGCAATATGACCATAGTGGAGCAGGTCATATGTGCCATAGGTAATCACGCGCTTCATGGGGTCACTTCCTGGTTGGACGTTCGAGGTTCGTCCTCAACAACACTCCGGACAAACCACCGTGAGTATTCCCCACCCCGAGAACCACAATCGAAGATGTCATAGAATCGATGCGATACCGATATGCCGCCGAAATACCCGACGTTCGCCGTCGAATATCACAGAGAGTTCCGCCTCACCTTTCCCTCACTCTCACACTCTCGTCACATTTTTCTTTCCAGTTCTTTTGAGAGGCGATGTTCATCCGCCCTTCCGGTCGCTTATCAGCTCAGGAAACGAGCGATCCATCCCCGGATCCACGTGAGGTTGTCCAGGATCGGCACGGGTTCTACCTCCGGTGGGAGTGGCAGCGACCCCCAGCGGCGTCGATGTCGCCGAGGATCCGCTGCAGGTGGGATGCGAGCTCATCGTGGTCGGCGGCGACCGGCAGCCCCGAGCCCAGGGGCCAGTCACCGTACAGGCCCCTTTCGACATCTCGGTAGGAGGCCAGGTCGGGTGCGTAGACCACTGCCGGTTTCCCGGTCAAAGCGAAGTCGAAGAAGATGCTCGAGTAGTCCGAGACCAGGATGTCGGCCGCCAGCATGAGTTCCTCGACACTCGGGTACCCACTGACATCGATCATCCCTGGGACACATCCGGCCCGGTTCATGTGGTGGCTGCGCATCAGGACCACCGCATCGAGGAGCTCAGCCAGACGCGGCCCGTCCAGCGCCCCCACAGGTCCCGGCCCGTGCGCGGCGGCGCAGCCGGCAGCACCCGTCGAGGGCCGCAGGCTCTCGCGCCAGGTCGGGGCGTAGAGAATGACAGGGCTGTCCCGGAGCGATACCGAGCTCGTGGCGCACCCGTCGCCGTACTTCAGCGCCTCCGAGCAGCCTCACGTTGCGGGGGTACTCCCCCACCCGAACCGGCCCGCGGTATCCCAGTGCCTGTTGAAGGCGCCGACCGGCCTGCGGGCTCTGGGCCAGCAGCAGGTCCCACTGGGGAACCTGGCGGTCCATGAGTCGCCGGTATCTCAGGGTGACGGCTCTCGGCGCGTCGTGCAACAGCTTCTTGATCGGAGTGCCGTGCCAGGTCTGGAGCAGGTACTGGCCCTCACGCTTGGAGAACCAGGAGGGGAGGTGGTCGTTGGTGACGATGACACGTGAGGTGCGCAGCGCCTCCACCCACTGCGGGGATCCGACGACGACGGGGCGCGCGCCCGCCGGCACGCGAACCGTCCCGTCGACAACCGACCACCACAGGGGCGCTCCCACGCCGTGGGCCGCCAGGTCCTCGCAGATGGCGGCCGGGTTGTCTCCCGCGCTGCGTCCACCGAAGGACTCCAGGAACACTCCCGGTCTCAGGGGGCCCGCCTCGCGCTCGATGAGGAGCCGGTGGCCCCGTCGTGAGCGCTCGCCAGGAGTCAGCGGAGGGATGACAGCAACGGCCACGGAGCCGTCCGTGCGGGTGAGGATCCGCGCGCGGCGCGCCGGGCGCCCGGCATCCGCCCCGGTGACGTCGCTATCGGGTTCCGCCGCGCAGCTAGTGGGCGCCGCGGCGATGGGAACCTCGGTGGCCGGACCGTCGATCCCTTCTCCGGCCAGGCAGGCTCCCTTCGATCCGGTTGCCGGGCTCGTCCTGCGATACGGTGCTCCAGCTCAGCGGGTAGGTCGCCAGCTCGACGTCGGGATCAGCCAGATCGATGCTTGCCGACCAGCCGCCGCCAGGGGCCAGGACGGCCGGCACCGTCATCGCCCGAGCCTCGGCGGCCCCTGCCGCCCAGGACGATATCCAGCCCATCCGGGGCCGGCGCCACCGTTCCGCTCAGCTCCAGCGTTGCGTCAGTGTCCAGACGCGCGCAGAGGAGCACGACGTCGATCTCCCCGCCGGGCCGCGCCTCGCTCCCCCGGATCCCGCTCGGCGCCGGGGCGACCTGGAGCAGCCCCCGCTGACCGCGCGCCTCCAGATGCTGCCCGGTCTCCGGCGGCGCCAGGTGCCTCCTGCTGGAGCCGGCCGGTTGCGGCATCCATGCCCGCACCTCTCGCCCGGCAACGCGGGTCACCACCCGGAACCAGGAGGGGCGGCCCGCTTCGACCTGCAGACGCACCACGATCCCCGAGGTGAGGTAGGAGCGCCACGGGTCGCCGGCCTCCAGGTCGGCTCGGGGGCGCCTCACAGCGATCAGCCTGGGCGCGGCCTCGAACTCGCCCGGTCTCATCGACCACCTCGACGGTCGGGCGGTCGATCAGGCCTGGGTCGAGCCCCCAGACCCAGGCGCTGCCGCGCAGCTCCAAGGTCCTGGGGCCCAGCCAGCGCACCGCGTCGACACCGACATGCAGTCTTAAGTCGGCGTCCCGGATCTCGGTGAGTCGGCGGGGCACCGGGGCCCCTTCCAGGAGAGCAGGCTCAGGGGCGCACGGTGCCCGCCTCGATGGTCAGGGGAAGGTGGCCCTAGGGTCCTCGCAGCGTCTACCGATCAGCTCCTCGAGCTCCACGGCGCCAGGCCGGCTCGTCCTGGATGAGGAGCCACAGCACGAGTCGGTCGAGCAGCCCGACCGCCTCCCACACGAGGTCGTCGGCGTCGGCGAGCGCCCTTCTCGCAATGCGGCGCAGCCTGCTGGAGAAGTCGGGCCCCTCCCGGTGAGCGGCCTCGGCCAGACGAACCAGGTCCCGACTCAGGCGTCCGGCGACCAGGCGCCGACGCACCGCCTCCGGGGCGTCGGCGGCCAGCTGCGCCAAAGCGTCCACCTCCGCCAGGAGGCCGACGGGATCCGTGTCCGCACTGAGGCCACGGGCCGCAGAGCCTGCGCGCCAGGTGTAGACCTCCTCATCCAGGACGTCCATCCGGGTCGCGGCCAGAAGCACCGCGAGGGTCCTGGCGGGCAGTGACACGGCGGGGGCGCGGAGCGCTCGAGGCCGTCTCGGCGGTGCCCACAGCCTTCGGCGCGCCATGACCGCGCCGGCCACCAGCTCCTCAACCGCCTCGGGCACCCGAGCCGGCGGCTGCGCGAGACGAGGCGCGCGGGGAGGTCCCGCCCCCGGCCCGGCCCCGGTTGCCGGTGTCAAGGACCGCGAGCGCGCGACGACGACGTCGGAGCCCGACCGCTCCAGGCACTCAATCATCGACTGGCAGGCACCGGCGACCATCCCATCGCCCACCGTCAATGACGGTCACCAGGCCTCCCCTGGCTCGTTTCAGGGCGGTATCCAGCCAGCCATCCGGGCCAGCGCCCCGGTGATCGTCCGGGTCGCAGGACACGACCCGGACGCGCCGGTCCCTGGCGGACAGGCCGGTGGCCACCTGCTCACCGGAGCTCAGCGCATCGGCCCCCGGACCGACGACGACCAGGACCTCCAGGTCCCTGAAGGTCTGGTTGAGTACGGAGCGGATGGTCCCTTCCAGGTGAGGACCGGCCCCCGCTGCTCGGACGATGACGCTGAGTCGGGGCCGGTGCACGCCGCGCACAGCCGCACCGATGAGACGTCTCAGACGCCTGCCGCCCATGTCCTTCTACCCGTCAGCTGGGGCTCTCGGGCGCCAGAACCCCGTGGCGTCGATGACGCTGCGCCCTCGAGCAGGTGCGGATCAAGGTCGGCGAACTCCTGGTGGCCAACCAGCACCGCCACGACATCAGCCTGTTCGACGGCCTGCCGCCACCCGGTCAGCCGCACGTTGTCCCACCGCGCCAAAGACGCCGGGAGCTCCTTGGCGTGCGGCTCGGCCACCAGGACCCTGGGCATGGGGCGCAGCGGCGGCCACCTGCTCAGTGATCGCAAGCGCCGGCGACTGGCGCAGGTCATCGACATCGGCCTTGAAGGTCAGGCCGAGTACCGCCACGATCGGCGAGGAGAAGGGCTCCATCGCCTCAAGGATGCGCCCGACGTAGTGGGCCGGCCGGGAGTCATTGACCTGGCGGGCCGTGCGGATGAGCCGGGTCTCCTCCGGAGCGCTGGACACCAGGAACCAGGGGTCCACGGCGATGCAGTGGCCGCCCACGCCGGGGCCCGGCTGCAGAATGCTCACCCGCGGATGGCGGTTGGCCAGGTCGACGAGCTCCCAGACATCCACCCCGACCCGCTCGCAGACCAGGGCCAGCTCGTTGGCGAAGGCGATGTTGAGGTCACGGAAGGAGTTCTCCGTCAGCTTTGGTCATCTCGGCGGTGGTGGCGTCGGTCAGGACCAGCTCGCCGGCGCAGAAGGTGGCGTACAGGTCTCTGGCCAGGTGCGAGGCCTCGGGGGTCAGGCCGCCGATGACCCGGGAGTTGGTCACCATCTCCGTCATGATGCGCCCGGGCAGCACGCGTTCGGGGCAGTAGGACAGATGCACCTGGGGCCGTGCGCCACTGCCGTCCGTGGACAGGTCCGGGCGCATCGAGCCGATCGCCTCAGCCAGGGCGCGAGTGGTACCGGGCGGGCAGGTCGACTCCAGGACGATGAGCTCTCCCCCTGTGAGACGAGGGGCGATCTGCCTGGTAGCGGCCTCCACCAGGGACAGATCGGCCGCGTGGTCCGAGCCCATCGACGGGGTCGGCACCGCGATGATGTAGGTCCGTGCCGAGGGCGTCTCCATCTGGGCGCGCAGGCGGCCGGCCTCGACCTGTTCGGCCAGCACGGTGGCCAGCCCCTCCTCGAGGAAGGGAAGCTCTCCACGGTTGACGGCCTCGACACGTTCCCGGATCCGGTCCACCCCGACGACGTCGAGCCCGGCGCGGGCCAGGACCGCTGCCGTGGGCAGGCCGATGTACCCCAGCCCGATGACCGCGACGTCGGCTACTTCAGTCGTGTCAGTCATGAGTCTCCATGCATTCGTTCGCGTCCCCGAGGGAGCTCCCCGGGGACGCTGCTCCGTGAGCCACGTGTCCGTACCTCTAGTTCACCGTGGCGGGGAGCAGCTCAACGGCGTCGGGGTGCTCGGTGAGGTAGGCGCTCACCCGGTCCTCGGCGAAGGCATTGAACAAGGGGGTGTCCGCGTCGGCGTCGAGCGTGACGATGGACTGCCCGTCCGTGGAGGTTCCCGTACCGGCGGTCGGCACGGTCATGAAGGCGATGTCGTTGCTGTGGAGGTGGCGCGTCTCCAGGGCCAGGGACTGCATCTGGTTGAGCGTGAAGGACTCGTCCACGGCGACTGTCCGCGAGGCGGTCTTGAGGAAGGAGTACAGAGCCGTGGGACTGCTCATGGTGCCGTTGGTCAGGACCCTGCTCACGATGGAGCGCATCCAGGTCTGCTGGCGCTTGACGCGGTCGAAGTCCCCGTTGGGCAGGGAGGAGCGCTCGCGGGTGTAGGCCAGGGCCTGCTGCCCGTCGAGTACCTGGGCCCCTGCGCCGAGTTCCTTTGCCGGCGAGTGTCTGAGGCGTCTTGAGGTTGATGCGCACCCCACCGATCTCGTCGGTCAGGGCGACGAAGGACTCGAAGTTCGCCACCGCGAAGTGGTCGATGTGGATGCCGGTGAGGTTCTCCACGGTGTGGATCGTCAGCGAGGGCCCCCCGTAGGAGTAGGCGGCGTTGATCTTCCCCTGGCCGTGACCGGGGATCTCCACCCATGAGTCACGGGGGATCGACATGACTGAGACCGTCTTCCGGTCTCCGCTGACCTGAACGATCATGATCGCGTCCGTGCGCTGGGCCCCCTCCTTCCACTGGGAGGGGTCGGAGGCGGAGGTGCGCGAGTCGGTCCCCAGGACCAGGATGTTGACAGCCGGTTCCTCGCCCGCGGCCACCTTCTGCTGCGGGGCCCGTGCGGGAATGCCCGCGAAGGGATCGGCGATGAACTCGATGCCGGAGGCGATGGAGTGTCGCACCCACAGGGCCAGGCCTCCTGTGGCCAGGGTCAGAACCAGGAAGATCGCCAGGACACTGAGAAGGGCGATCCTCCATCCTCGTCCGGGACGGCGCAGGACGCTGCCTGCACCGCGCGCCGAGGTCGTGTCGGCCCCTGACGAGGCGGCTTCAGCATCGCCCTTTTCAATCGGACTGCTTTCGGGTTCTGGTAGGAGGGACTGAGTCATGGGCTAATGGCACCACATATTTCTCGAGCGTTTTGCCCGGAATCCCCTTGTTTTAGGAATTCCGGGCAAAATGCTCATGAAATGAGATGCAACTGAGACCGCCGCAATCTCATTGTCACCATTTCACGTCACATAAACAATATCTTTCTGGACGTTCAGAAGGAATATCGTCGGTGGTTTTATGAACGAGGAGGCACGAGCTGATACATCCACCCGTAGGGATCCTCGGCGCGGCCGGTCTGAATGGCGGTGAGCCGGTCGTGAATCTGCCGGGTGACCTCACTGCCCTCGATGCGGGCGTCGAAGCCCTCGCCCTTTGAGGTGCCCCAGAGGCACGACGACGGCGGCGGTTCCACAGGCGAAGACCTCACTGACCCGGCCCGACTCGATGTCTGCGAGCAGTCCCTGAAGGCTGATGGTCTCCTCCACGACATTCCGCCCGGAGTCGCGCAGCAGGCGGATGATGGCGCTGCGGGTGCAGCCCTCGAGGATCGTCCCGGTCAGGCGCGGTGTGCGCACGGTCCCGTCGGCGTCGACGACCATGAGGTTCATGCCGCCGAGCTCCTCGATGTTCTTCTGCGAGACGTCGTCGAGGAAGCAGACCTGGTCGCAGCCCTGCGCGTAGGCCTCCTGCTGGGGAAGCAGGGAGGAGGCGTAGTTGCCTCCGGTCTTGGCCGCCCCGGTCCCTCCGCGTCCGGCGCGGTGGTACTCGGTGGTCACCCAGATGGAGACGGGCTCCAGGCCGTGAGGGAAGTAGGAGCCGGCGGGAGAGGCGATGACGTAGTAGTCCACCACAGCGGCGGGGCGCACGCCCAGGAAGGCCTCGGAGGCGAAGGCGAAGGGGCGCAGGTAGAGGGACTCGCCCTCACCTGAGGGCACCCAGGCGGCGTCGGCGCGCACCAGATCCACCAGGGAGGCCACGAAAGTCCTCCTCCGCCAGCTCGGGCAGAGCCATGCGCCGGGCGGAGGCGTTGAGGCGCGCCGCGTTGTAGCGGGGGCGGAAGGTCCACACCGATCCGTCCTCGTGCCGGTAGGCCTTGATGCCCTCGAAGACCTCCTGGCCGTAGTGGAGCACAGCGGCGGCCGGGGACAGGCTGAGGCTGCCGTAGGGAATGACGCCGTAGTCGCCCCACCCCTCGCCCTGCCTCCAACGGGCGTGAGCCATGTGGTCGGTGAAGGCGTTACCGAAGTGGAGGCTCGCCAGGACCGCTTCCCGTTCGTCGTCAGCGACGGGAGAGGGATTGGCGGTCAGGGGGAATCGACCGGCGAGCGCATCGGCCTGCGGGACGGGGACCTCGGCGGCGCGAGCCAAGGAGGTGGATGCGAAGTCGGTTGAGGTGGCGTCTGTCTCGGGCATAGGTCCACCCTACCGCCGAGGCCACAACTCGGACACGACCTTCCCATATGCTGGCCGGCAGGCAGGCTCGGAGATAGGTTCCGGCCATGAGTTCCGTTCATCGCCCCTCGGTCAGCGCTCATCGGCCGGGCCCTCGAGCCCGGTTCGCCCGGGGTGTGGTGGCCGGCACCGCCCTCCTGACTGGGGTGAGCGGATGTGCACAGGTGGATTTGGATCAGCTCTCCGGGTCGGTGTCAGGGCCTGCCTCCCCTTCTACGGCGTCGCAGTCCTCGACGGCTCCGCCCCGGATGGTGATGCCCACCGCGCTGCCGACCGCCCAGGCCACGGCCGCGGCCGCGCTCACGGTCAGCTTCCCGGACCTTCCCGGCTACACCGCCTCCACCGCGCCCCCGACCTCCACGAGCACCCCGCACGGGAGCACCACCTCTACCGGGCCCGCGACGGCGTCAACCCCGGAGGCATCCTGGTCGCGCTCCTACGCCTCGACCTCCTCCGGATGCCAGGTGAGCGCCGAGGTGACCAGCGCAGCGGCGCTGCTCGTCTCCGGCGGCGATGATCGCGCCCTGTCCGAGCACTGGTCCGCCTCTCTGGCGGAGACCTACCCGGACTACCGGCAAACCGGTCGAGAGGAGCTCACGGCGACGAAACCGCTCAGCACCCTATGCCGGTATCGCCACCGCCTTCAGCGCCAGCCTCCGTGGTTCCCGGGTCGCGGGGAGGGCCTTCGTGCGGGTGTGGTCGGCCGACGGCGCAGCCGTGTCAGTGACCCAGGTCTGTCAGCAGGGGGTCTTCGACGAGGCGGCGTGGGACACCGTCCTTCGCAGCGTCGCCGTGGACGGCCTGTCGGGTCAGTCCCGCTGGCCCAACGAAGGCGGCACCCGGGTCTGAGACGCCGGCTGCCTCCGCCACCGGATGACCCCGTCTCATCACGACCTCTGAGGCTGCTCCCCTCAAGAGGACGATCCCTGGGCCGGTTCAGCGGAGTCTTGGGGGCCGATGGCTCGCTATCGGACGGGGTGCCGACCTGGGCGGGAGACTCAGGGCTCCCCCTCCCCGGCCGGTCTGCCTCTGCGGACTCGCCGTCCCTCCCCTGCCAGGAACTCCTGTCGAGCTCTCCTCCCCGGGCGCAGCCGCCCGGTCCTGAGACGAGCGCCGGGAGGAGACCGCGGACTCGGCCGCAGCCACGGCGTCACGAAGGTTCGTGAGCGCCGTCGTGATCGCCTCGACGTCCTCGCCCTGCATCGCCTGGTCGAGCGCCGACCTCGCGACCTCAAGGCCGGCGGACTCGGCCTGACTCAGGTCGCTCGCCACAGCTCCGACCCTGGTGGCCAGCGTCGCGGCCTCCGCGGCGGCATCGCTCCGGACCCGGGAGAGCGACAGGGCCTCCGTAATGGCGGAGCGTTGATCCGCTGCCGCCACCGCGGTCGCTTGGAAGGCCCGTCCCCGCGATCGGGTGGCGCGTGAGTCCGCCTCAGCCAGGAAGGCGGACATCTCGGAGTCGGTCAGTGGGGCGTCGGTCAGGACGTCGCACCCGCACAGACCGGTGAGACCGGCGAGCAGGAGGCAGACGGCTGTCCGACGTCGGGGACCGAGTAGCGACATACTCGGAATGTAACGGCCCGCTCGCGTACTGCGATCACGCTCCGGACACGAAGAGGGCCGTAGGGTCTCAAAGCGATGACATATCGACCCCGGCCGTCACCGCCTCGGCGA
>BNJU01003519.1_pt1 | contig 37576 bp, 46 predicted proteins | sample 8539281 | NCBI WGS metagenome assembly BNJU01 (sample SAMD00202456, study PRJDB9452) | human saliva metagenome | isolation source: human saliva | place: Japan
CCTGATGGTACATTCAAAGGCGATGCAACAATGACTCGTTACGAATTCGCAACTATGTTGTACCGTGCTCTTCAAAACGGTGCTCCTATCGATGACAACATGCGTCGTGCTATGGACGAATTCCAACCTGAATTACAAAATATTCGTCTTAACCATTACCGTGTTGACCGTATTTCTGGTGGCGATAATGACCGTCATAAAACAGAACGTGTTCGCGTTAACAACGAACCTAAAAAAATCAACGCGACGTATATGGTTCCCGTATTAGCCAATAATACATTGACTATAACTTCCCTCGAGCTTGTGAAAGCTCCAAAACAGGATGTATCCTCGTGATGCATCCTGTTTTTTTGTTTTATTATAAAGATTATAAAACTTCATCAAATATTTATGTAGAATTATTGCATTTAGATACATATAGTAGTATAATTACATTCATGATAATAAATATACAGAATATATGTATAAAAACATAAAAAAATAGTAGTTTGATAAAGATATAAAAATGAGGGCAAGACAATGAAAGAATTCAGACAATTAACAGTAGAAGATACAGCGGAATACCATAAGGTTTTTAATTGATGGTTATGCAGCTATTAAAGATTTTTCCAATTACCTTTGATGCCATCGATTTTTACCGAAGAAGAATCTAAAGAGTGGATTGAAAAACTATCCTGTATATGGATTGTATATTGACGGACAATTAGTGAGCTCTATTACATTCTGCATGCCATGGGTTAAATACTCTACACCGGATAAATTTCCACATATTGCCCATTTCGTAACAGCACCAGCTTTCAAAGGCAAAGGCTATGCACGGGAAACACTTGGTTATGCAGAAGAGTTGTTAAAAAAACTCAATTTAAGACACCAGCTGTTACATTGGGGACGGCTAAAGAGCACCCATGGTTGCCTAAGATGTATGAATCCTTTGGATTTAAAGCTTATGATAAAGTACATTTTAGAGGAAAACAACATACAACGGTATTGTTTAAAAAAGACTTGATATAACTAATACAAGCACCTCGTGAGGATATTCCTCGTGAGGTGTATTTTTTTGTACAAGATAGTGCAGAATTTTTACATTTGGATATATAATATATACATGTATGTCATATCTATGCGTTCGTTTTGAATGGTAGATGGTTTATTGAAAGGATGTGAGACTATGTTAGTCTTATCTGGTATTTTTAGTGATGGTCATCGGTCTGATGCTGCGCTTTAATGCCTTGTTAGTTGTCGTAGCCGCAGGTTTTTGTAACGGGCCTTGCAGGTGGTCTCAGTATCAACGATATCGTTGGTGCCATTGGGGAGGCTTTCGTTAAAAAAATCGTTATATGTCATTATTTATTTTGATTTTTACCTGTTATTGGTCTTATGGAACGTCATGGTTTACGTGAACGGGCAGAAATTTTGATTGGCAAGATCAACGCTGCTACGGCTGGTCGTATCTTTATGATTTACTTATTTGTGCGCCAAGTAACTGTAGCTTTTGGTATTAACATGTCCGGTATGGTTGCCATGGTACGTCCGTTGATCGCACCTATGAGTGAAGCTGCAGTAGCTCAAGGTCGCCCAGTATCTCAACGTACCCTTGATAAGGTGCGTGGTATAGCTGCTTCTGCAGATAATACAGGCAATTTCTTCGGTCAAAACTTGTTCCTTGCTGCTGGGGGGTTATTGCTTATCAAAGGTGTTATGGAACAATTAGGCTATTCTGTAGAGTTAACAGATATGGTGTTATACGGATTGCCAACTGCTGTTTGTGCCTATATCGTTAACTTCATTCGCTTTATTATCTTTGATAAAACAATTCAAGCCTCTGTAGCTCGTGACGAAGAGGATATGAAAGCTGGTAAATTAGTACCTAATGAATTTAATATCCTTGTTACACCAGAAGAATTAAAGAAGGAGGCTGAATAATATGTTAGAACTTATCTATAAAAATGCAGCCCTTAGATTATGTATATCTTCTCGTAGGGATTATTCTATTTATCTTTGCCATTCAATCATTCCTTGATAAAGAACATAAATATCGCATTGGTACAGGTTTATTCTGGCTCTTGTACAGCGTGTCCTTTATCTTTGGCTCTTATCTATCAAAGGAAATAAATGGCTGGCTCGTTATCGCCATGGCTGCTATCGTCTTGGTAAAACAACTCGGCAAAGGTCATTACTTTGAATCTCCTATTGAATTCAAAAAAGGCGAAGCAGTTCGTATTGGTAATGTTATTTTCGTACCAGCGTTGCTTGTTGGTATCATCACATTTATCATTGGCTTCTTTACTAAATTAGGCGCTCTTGTAGGTCTTGGTATTGCGGCCATCATCGCAATGTGCGCTGCTCTTTACATCACTAAGGGTTCATTTAACCAAGGTTTCCATGAAGGTCGTCGTCTTATCGATGCTATCGGTTGGACTGCTATCTTGTCCCAATTATTAGCGGCCCTAGGCTATCTATTTAATTTGGCTGGCGTTGGTAAAATTATCTCTAGTGCTGTAGCTAGTGTGGTGCCTGCAGATAATGTATTCCTCGTAGTTGTAGCATACTGCATCGGTATGGTCATCTTTACAATGATCATGGGTAATGCTTTTGCAGCCTTTGCGATGATTACAAGTGCCATCGGTGTTCCAATGCTCGTTGTAGCCCATGGTGCAAACCCAGCTGCTATTGGTGCTATTGCAATGCTTGCTGGCTATTGCGGTACCTTGATGACACCTATGGCTGCCAACTTTAACATTGTACCGGTAGCGCTTCTTGAAATGCGTGATCAATACGGTGTTATTAAAGCTCAACTTCCAATTGCATTGATTATGCTCGTGTTGAACATCCTATTGATGTACTATTTTATTTAAGACCTTGTTCTGTGGATGAACAATCTTTTGAAATATCCTTATGAGGTGTTATGATGAAAACTATTTTAATTACTGGATTTGATCCATTTGGTGGCGAACCTATTAATCCTGCATGGGAAGCTGTAAAAACGATGGATGGTTATACTGATGGCGATTACAAGGTGGTAACTCAAATGGTGCCAACTGTACGTTATACTTCTGTTGATACTGTGAAAGCAGCGGCTGAACAATGTAAGCCAGACTTTATTCTATGTGTAGGTCAAGCAGGGGGCCGTCCAGATATTACAGTGGAACGAGTTGCTATTAACTGCGATGACTTCCGCATTCCAGACAATGCAGGCAATCAACCAGAGGATGAGCCAATCGTAGCTGATGGGCCTAGTGCGTACTTTGCTACATTGCCTATTAAAAATATCGTCAATGCATTGCATCAAGCGAGCATTCCTGCAAAAGTTTCTAATACGGCTGGTACCTTTGTATGCAATCATTTGATGTATGGTGTATGCCATTATGCGGCACAAAAGGGCAATATCAAGGCTGGTTTTATGCACATTCCGTACTTGCCATCTCAAGTGGTGGATAAACCAAATCAACCAAGTATGGCTGTTGAAACTGTGCGTGCCACATTAGAAACCATCGTTCATGTATTGGCTCATGGTGAAAGCTACAAGGCACAAGATATTAACTATACAACACCTCATGAATAGGCGGTATCTTTAATACGTGTATCGCATGTTATATAGTATGATGATGCGGTGTAGAGCATATAGATTCATATATTTTGTTTGTGTATAGATGAGAGTGGGTTATCTCTATGAATAAAAATTAGTAGCAAGTTTAGTTTCTTGTTTTGTATTGGGTTCTGTCAGTGCCTATGCAGCCAATCCATTTAGTGATGTAGAGCCTTCTAGTTGGGCCTATCAATCAGTAGAACAATTGGCATCTGCCGGTATTATTAATGGTTATCCAGATGGGACTTTCAAAGGCAATAAAGATATTACACGCTATGAAATGGCTCAAATGGTAGCGAAAGCCATGGCGAATCAAGACCGCGCTAATGCAGAACAACAAGCTATGATCAATCGCTTGGCCGATGAATTTAGTAATGAACTCAATACATTGGGCGTGCGTGTAGCAAAATTAGAAGATCAAGTGGGCAATGTAAAGGTAACCGGTAATTACCGTTTACGTTATCGCGGCAGCCAATTGAAAAATGATGCGTATGCTTATGGAAAGCATTCCGCCTTTGATTATCGGGCGCGTGTGATTTTTAATGCTAAGGTCAATGATAAAACCGATGCCGTTGTTCGTGTACAAGGTTCCGGTGAGCTCGGCAATAGCAATGCTAATATAGCTCAAGTAAATCTTGCCTATGTAGATCATCATTTTGGCAAGGACACAACATTGCGCGTAGGTCGTCAACTTTATACGCCTGCACTAGGGCTCATGTATGATGACCTCATCGATGGGGCGCGCCTCATGTATAAACATGGTAAGCTAGATGTATCCGCTAGCTATGGTTACTGGTGGGGTGGTGCAGGTACGTACCAAAATAAGGAAAATACTATCTCTGCAGCTATGCTAGAAGTGAAAGGTAAACTTAACAAACATGTTACCCTTGGCGGTATGTATGGCCGATTCCATAATGGTAAATTATACCAAGGTCAAGACATTGATGCGGCTACAGGTAAACAAGTTAAATCCTTTATCGATTCCCCGTACAAAAATATTTGGGGCCTTAACGCGAACATGAACTTTAACCGTTGGAACGTATTCGGCGAATGGCTTACTGCACCAGGTGTATCCAATTCCCAAGCTTGGATGGCTAGTGTAGGTTATGGTAATTACAATATTAGTAAAGCTCGTACTTATAGCGTACGTGGTCAATATTACTATGAAGAAGCTAACTCGCCTGTCTTCAGTAGTGCCTTTGCACCGGCCTATAGCTTCTACAATCAACACTATGTGGATACTAAGGGCGTTGCTCATGTACGTAATGGTTTTAAAGGCTTTGTAGCTAATGTAAACTACGTACCATTCCAAAATGTATCCATCGGTGCTTACTATGGCTTCGGCAATAAAGACATGGACGGTAATAAATTAGGTGATTACTGGCGTACAGACGTGAACTTTATGTTCTAATCTGTAGTAGGAGTTGTTCAAAATATAATAAGAGGCTGTCATTATTGACAGCCTCTTTTGCTATTGTTGAGCTATATTGGGATGCATGAAATTGATGTATTTTTCGTCGAGTAAACGTATGAAATAAGCAGATCGTTGTTGGATATAGGATTCTAATATATCTAATTTTGCATCTGTTAGTATATCTGATGGGATACGATTAAATTTAAATCCTAATAATGGTGTTAACATGGCACGATGCGAATCGTGAAGATATAATTTCGCCAATGTATCAAAGGAGAGTCCCCAAAAACTGATATCTTTCACACCATTTAAATCGGCATATTCATCGTTAGTTATATTGTAGAATAATGAATTTCCATGATCAAATAAAGGTGCAGGACCTAGGATACGATTGCTTCATTATCGATGAGAACACCAAAATTGTTGAGATGTCGGTCAGTATTATGAATGAGTGCATCGAATACCATCATATCAGAAAATGGGATAATACCGTACAAGCTAGCTATATCGTGCTGTGTGTCATATAACATAAGTTCGTCACGAGATATCGTTTCTTTTAGGAGACCAGATATAGGCATGTATCCGACCTGTTCCGATGTGAATAGAGGGCACGCACTAACTAGTTGGTTGTGGAATGTAGTGAGTTTATATTCCACATGCGCTAAGCCCATAGCTGCTGCAATTTGACTAGCATATACTTCACTGAGTGCTTCAAGCCCTCCATTGGCATAGCGAGGTGTTGAACCTTTGTATAAATAGATGACACCATTTTCACGATGCCAACACTTACGGAGCATGCCGTTTGTTGTGTATTCTGGGGTCGTCACAATCCCTTGTATATGATTATCTTCGCCTGTGAAAGCGATGCCTGCCACAATTTTGCTAAATGGATTGTCGTATAAATTAACATCTGACCATGAAATAGTGGAATGAGTCGGTTTTACCCAATATGTATCATTTAGGGATAGACCATAGGTTACATCTAAATATCGATATGGATTTTCTGTATCTGAAATGGCATCTAATAAATTCTCAACAAATGCACGATTATTTGGAATCTTACGTTGTAATAACCAATTTTTTAGTCCTTTTATGGTAGGTTGCATATTTATTGGCAATGTCGCATTATCTATGATTGTTAAATCAGAAATATCCATGCGAACCAATGTGGTTAAGTTGACAACATCTTCGTGCCTCTCGATGCAAAACTGCAAGAGAGGGGTATCCTTGTTGAGTAATACATACTCCATGTGAATCCTCCTTTCCTTTGAGTTTTATATATGCTCATTATAGCATAAGAAAAAACCTTTCTATGGATGTAGTTACAACTCAGATTATCTGAGTTTATTAGCTTTTAGATTGGATGCTATAATAAATAATATAAAGTTGTTTACGGAGAGTAATGATAATGTATGAAATTGTAAATGAATCTAATTTAACAATAGCATTTGATATGGATACACAACTATCTCCTTTTGGAGCCTTTGGTATTTATATTAAACAAGGGAATCATTGTTGCTCAGCTATCATTGATACCGGTGATTGGTGGGGGATACATAGAGGTTATAATGAGCTTGTCGACATGAATCAAACTTGTAAAGGAAAAGCGAGTTTTCGCCATTATCTGAGTAGCGGTGGCAATAAACTTATATTTACATTAGATTCCAAAGGTGGTCTTAATATCAATATTGTTATATGTGAGTATAATTACGAGTGTAAGATGACTATTGAAAGCTTAGACCAAACGTATTTACCCAAGTTTATTGAGTTTTTCAAAGTTTTTCTTGAACGCGAACCTAAAGAAATTTAGTTTATATTGCATAAATCTAAAAAATTATTGAAGTAGGCATATAATAGCTATATATTTTTATAAATTAGTACACGCCTGTACCAATTTCAAAGTAGCTTATATATAGTTTCAGAATTAGAACAGGCCTGTACTAATTCTCATAAAGGGTATATAGGGGTACTAAAAAAATAGAACAGGCCTGTACTAATTCTCATAAAGGGTATATAGGGTACTAAAAAAATAGAACAGGCCTGTACTAATTCTCGGAAAGGGTATATAGGGGTACTAAAAAAATAGAACAGGCCTGTACTAATTCACAGAAAGGATATATAGGGTTCCTACAAAATAGAACAGGCCTGTTCTATTTTGTAGAAGGGGATGTATTCGAGCCCCTATCTCCTAATGTTCTATAATTTAGCAATTAAAAAAGAGTCGCTCCAAACGGTGCGACTCTTTTTCTGTACCCAGTTTCTATATACAATTATTTTGTAACAACTTTAAGATCTACAGGAATTTTAGCTTCTACAGCTTCGCCTTTGATAACTTTTTGAGCTGTATCAATAGCGATTTTACCCATTTGGTCTGGTTGTTGAGCAATTGTTGCAGCCAATGTGCCGTCTTTAACAGCTTTGTCTGCATCAGCAGTACCGTCAAAGCCTACGATGAAGATTGTTTTGCCTGCGGATTTAGCTGCTTGGATAGCGCCCAATGCCATTTCGTCGTTATGAGCGAAGATAGCTTGTACGTCTGGGTTAGCTTGCAAGATATTTGTTGCTACGTTCAAACCTTTTGTGCGGTCGAAGTCAGCACTTTGTTTTGCTACTACTGTTAAGTCTTTGTCAGCTACGTTGTGGAAACCTTGGCCACGTTCACGAGTTGCGGAAGCACCAGGGATACCTTCGATTTCAGCTACTTTTGCAGCTTTGCCAACTTTATCAACGATTAGTTGAGCTGCCATTTCGCCGCCTTTTACGTTATCGGAAGCGATGTGAGCAACGACTTTGCCTTTGTCAGCAGAGCGGTCAACAGTGATTACAGGAATGTTTTTAGCATTTGCTGCTTCTACAGAAGTAGAGATAGCTGCAGAGTCTACAGGGTTGATGATCAATACGGATACGCCGCTTTCAATTAAGTCGGAAATATCATTTGCTTGTTTTGCAGGGTCATTTTGAGCATCAACGATTTTAACTTTAAGACCAAGCGCTTTAGCTTGAGCTTCAACGCCTTCTTTCATAGATACGAAGAATGGGTTGTTCAATGTGGAAACAGAGAAGCCGATAGTGCCGGATTTTTTGTCGCCGCCGTTATCAGCGCTTTTACCACAGCCTGCTACAAGACCGATAACCATAACGGCCATCGCCAACAGTAACAATAGTTTTTTCATAGGAACCTCCTAGGCTTTCTTACGGTCTGCAAGAACAGCCAGTAAAATAACAATACCTTTTACAACTTGTTGATAGAAACTGGAAACGTCGAGAATATTTAACCCATTGTTGAGGGTACCGATAATGAGGGCACCAATTAATGTGCCAACGATATGACCACGACCACCAGCAAGGCTTGTGCCACCAAGAACTACTGCTGCGATAGCGTCAAGTTCGTAGCCTGCACCTGCTGTAGGTTGTGCAGAGTTAAGACGAGAAGTGATGATTGCACCAGCGATACCACAGAGCATACCAGTCAAGGCATACACGAAGATTTTAACGCGGTCAATCTTGATACCAGCAATGTAACTAACCTTTTCACTACCACCTACGGCGTATGTTTTACGGCCTAAGGATGTGCGGCTCAATACGAACCAGAGGATGATGAAAGCAAGGAACATTGTGATAGCTGGAACTGGAAGGCCTGCAATATCCCCTTGACCAAAGCCGTGGAATAGAGGATCTTGTGTAAGACCGGAGATTGGGTTACCGTCTGTGAATACTAGCGTCGCACCACGGTAGATTGTCATGGTCGCCAAGGTAGCGATAAATGGAGCTACGCGGCCATAAGTAATAACGAGACCGTTAATACCGCCCAATACAAGGCCTGCACCGGGCGGCTAATACAATAGCTAATACAGGGTCAGTACCAGTTACGATGAGGTTGGCCATTACTGCACTAGAGAGGGCAAGGATAGAACCAACGGATAAGTCGATACCGCCAGTTAAGATGACGAAAGTCATACCAAAGGCGATGATCGCATTGATGGATACTTGGCGTAACAAGTTACGCAAGTTAGAGAATTCAAGGAAACTGTCGTTCATGACAGAGATAATGATAAATAATAGGATAAGGCCGATGAGGGGGCCTAATTTTTTTACATATTGTAGAGCTTTGCTGTCCATTATTGTCCTCCTGTGGCTAATGTCATAATCGATTCTGGTGTTGCATCGCAGCGGTCCAAGATACCTGCTACGCGACCTTCATGAATGACCATAACGCGGTCGCTCATGCCCAGCACTTCAGGTAACTCAGAGGATACCATGATAATGGACACACCATCGTTCGTTAATTCGTTCATTAAATCATAAATATCACGTTTCGCGCCGATGTCGATACCGCGTGTCGGTTCGTCCATGATGATAATGGATGGCTTTACCAACCCATTTCGCGATAACCACCTTTTGTTGGTTACCACCAGAAAGGGACGATGCCGGTTCGTGAATAGATTGTGTTTTAACGCCTAGCTTTTTAGACAATTCGTCAGCAAAGGAATTGAGTTTGCCCTTATCCAGTACATGAGATGGACAAATGTCGCCAAGGTTCGGCAATGTAATATTGGAACCGATGGAGAAATCGAGGATCAAGCCTTCGCTCTTTCTATTTTCTGTGATGAAAGCAATGCCAGCTTTGATGGCATCTTCTGGTTTTTTTACAGTTGAGAACGGAGCCGTTAACTGTTACGGTACCGCCATTGTGTTTATCTACACCAAAGATAGCGCGCATAATTTCTGTACGGCCAGCGCCCATGAGGCCTGCGACGCCGAGGATTTCGCCTTTGCGCAAGGAGAAGGAGATTTCGTTGTCGAAACCTTCTGGTTTGAGGTTATCGACGCTCATGACTACTTCGCCAGGTGTTGTAGTACGAGCAGGGTAGAACTCGTCGATAGAACGACCTACCATGTGGCGTACCACTTCATCTACAGAAATCTCAGCAGTTGGTTTTGTAATGATGGTGTGACCATCACGCATAACCGTGATGGTATCGCATTCGCTAAATACCTCTTCCATACGGTGAGAGATATATACGATAGCCACGCCGCGGGCTTTCATTTTGCGCATCATTTTGAACAATGTAGCCGTTTCACGTTCTGTGAGGGCTGCTGTTGGCTCGTCCATGATGACAACCTTGGCATCTAACATCAAGATACGAAGGATTTCCGCCATCTGTTGGTGACCGACGGAGCAAAGACCTGCTTCCGTTGTGAGCGGCAATTCGATACCTAGTTCGCGGCACGTATTTTGTGCTTCTTCGAGCATTGCCTTTTTATCGAGCATACCGAATTTATTGCGCTTCGGTCTCATTAAATATAGATTTTCTAACAATGTTAGATTTGGCCAAATGTTGAGCTCTTGGTGGATGAAAGCTACACCGTTTAGCTCGGCCTCTCTCGGGTTCGAGAAGGTCCGCTCTACACCGTCGATGGTGATTTTACCAGCATCTGCCTTGTGAATGCCCGTAAGGATATTCATGAGGGTGGATTTGCCGGCGCCGTTTTCGCCCATCAAGGCGTGAACCTCGCCCTCCTTGAGGGTAATACTTACATCGCGTAGTACTTGGTTCGTACCAAATGCCTTTGCAATGCCTGACATAACAATTTCCATAACTACTCCTATATGATTGGTGAAAGTATCTCTTAATCTATTGCTCTAGGGACGATCGCTGAAAATACAATCGGCGTGCAAGATAATGTTCGCATACGGAGATGCTTCACCAGTTCTAATAATGCATTTGCATTGTTTTGTTGCTTCTTTGAAAGCTTCATGGCTCGTTTCAATCCATTCGTATTGATTGGATGGGAAGGTAGACTCCAAGAAGTCATAAGCTTCAGGATTATTTTCCTTAATTTCCTTTGCCACATGAACCGCTTCGGATTTCATATGCTTAGCGATGATGGATACCACTTGTTCGAAGCTTGGTACACCAAAAATCTAAAGGCTAAATCAATCTTTTTGAACCCCTTCAGGTACTGGTAATCCGCAGTCGGAGATACAAATTGTATCTGTGTGACCTAAATCAGCAAGTACCTTAGCAATATGGCTATTTAAAATTCCGTGTCGTTGCATATAAATTTCTTTTCATTCCAATGAATGAGGCTGTTAAAGCCTCGTTCATTGTTCCTTTTATTATATAGAGATCGAAAGTATTCGTTATTAGATAAATGTTTGTTGGAGCTGACTAGGACTTTCAAAGCGACTTTGGCCCTGCGAAGGCCGAAGGCCGTAGTCAGACCCGGCCGGTGGAGCTTTAAAGTCCTAGTCAGCTCCCTACTATTTATCTGATAAGAATGCGTCGACCTCATCCTTCGTAGGCATGCCGCCTTGGGCGCCCAAACGTTGAATGGAGAGGGCCGCAGCCGCATTGCCGTAGTGCAATGCGTCGGCTAAGCTTTTACCATTGACGATAGCTGTTGCAAAGGCACCGTTGAAGGTATCGCCTGCGCCTGTTGTATCTACTGGTTCTACCTTGAAACCAGATACGGTGTGGATTTCGCCATTATCGGCATAGCCCACGCCTTTACTGCCAAGAGTAACGATGATCTTATTTTCATTAGCTAATAATGTTTCCTCTGTAGTTTTGTTAGGGTAGAGGGCAGATAACTCATGCTCATTTGGCGTGATATAGGTTGCTAATTCTAACCATTCAGGATTGAGGGCCGCCGCTGGAGCCGGATTTAAGAGGACCTTTACATTAGCATTGTGACAGCGACGAACGATATATTCGATAGTTGGAATAGGAATCTCGTTTTGTACCATTACAAGATCTGCTTGTTCGATAGCAGACCAAGCATTATCTACGACAGATTGGTCCACCTTAGCATTAGCACCTGCAATAACAATAATACTATTGTCACCTTCAGCCAATGTGATGTGGGCTGTGCCAGTTGTAGTATTTGGAACCGTAACGATGTAGTCTGTATTGATATGATTTTCTTTTAGGTTATCCATAATCATTTGGCCGTATGCATCTTCGCCGATACAACCTACCATGGTAACCTCTGCGCCTAGACGAGCAGCAGCTACCGCTTGGTTGGCACCTTTGCCGCCGTGAGCGATGTGCAATTCGTTGCCCATAATGGTTTCGCCTGCAGTAGGGCGTTTGTCCGCAAGGACCACAATATCCATGTTGCAACTACCAATAACAACAATGCGATTCATATTAACTCCTTATATACCTATTAGTGTATCTTAATCTTATATTAGTATAGCGTAAATAATGCGGTTTATCTACATAAATAAGGATAAATTATGGGAATTAAAAAACGGTATACACTTTCTGGACATGAAAATGTATACCGAATGTATTTTATAGTTTTATAAACCGTTAAGGATATTAATGTAATCTTGTCGTTGATCCACTATAGAGAGTAAGTAAATAGTTTTAGTTTCTTCTACAACTGTATAAAAATATAATGAGTTTGTTTAAAATTAGCATACGAAAATCATTGTCTTTAAGATTTCTGATTTTAGGGTATTACCCATATATGGATGTAATTGAAGATTTAAAATAGCTGTTTGGATATTTTCTTTAACTTGTAGTGCTGTCTCTTTAGAAAAATTGCATAGCTACATAGAGTATTTGTTGATGCAGTTCTTTGGTGAATTTTTTTCTGTAGGAATAATGGTGTAAGTTTTTATTGTCATTATCTTACTCCATTTGTTCTAACATGTTATCGATGCTATTAAAAGCTTCTTCTACGGTAGTAGTTCGACCATGAATAATGTCATTTTTGACCCTCTATTAGGGATGATAGTAACTCGATTTTTTTGCTTTTTAACATATTATATGTATTATATCCCAAACTGACAGTATCACCACGACCATTTACGGTAATTATGGTGCCTCATCTTTTAATTGTAAGGTCTTAGATATTTCAGGATATTTATTTCGTAAATCTGATGATGGACGAATTGTTTCACGTAAGATGCCCATATTTATCTCCTTATAATTTACAATATCTCTATTTTCTAATTTATATACTGTAATTATATCATTTAAATGATATAATTACAGTATATTTTTATGTTGAAGTATTAAAGATAGTACTTCGTTATAAAATAAAAGACTATCTTCCTATTCAAGATAAGAAAGATAGTCTTTGTATCCTATAAAAAAACGATGGTTTATCGTAGTGTGTACCCGGTTCACCCACACCAATGCTGGCACGGCTGAATGGCGTTTCATCTTCAACGTGTAGGATATCATACACGGCTTTTACCACAGCTTCTCGTGTAACTTGTGCATCATTGAAAGGAGCACCTTCAGGGATGAATTCATAATTTGTGTTTTCCATATCGTTATAGAGCCAAGGTAGACGTAAAATCGTGTAGTTTAAGTTGGATTCGCGTAATACGTTGCGCGCCTGACGTTCGCCTTGCACATAGCTAATTGGTAGACTATCGAAGGTAAAATTTTTTTCTAAAGCTGTTGGAAATTCACCAGATAAGCCAGCCATGGATAAGCCGATGATACGACGAATGTTTTGGCGAGCAAGTGCTTTCACAATCGCTGCCATATCACTGCCCGTTTCCATAGCACTAAGGAATACGACTTCTGTATTCTTAACGGCTTCCTCTAATTTTTTAGGATTTTGAAAGGATCCTTCGATAACGGTTATCCGTTCGTGTTCTAAAATTTCAGGATGAATGCGTGTGCTCAATTGGCGTCCATATAATGTGATGTGCATATCTGTATATGTTAGAAGTGTTGCTGTCAATCGTTGTGCGATTTGGCCTGCAGCGCCTAAAATTGTGATATATTTGTACATGTAGACCTCCTGTGTGGGCGTAATTAATATATGCATTATATCATAACTATGTGACGAGGAAGTGAGAAAGCTATGTATAGAAAGATTTTTGAATATAAAACCTATTTTTAGATTTACGTAATTATTCTGAAGTATTGCGTGATGTCGCTATAGATAGTCCCGTATTCTTAACTAAAAATGGTAGAGGCCGATATGCAATTATGGATATTCAAGATTATGAACGTGTAATGGCTACAATAAAACTTATCGGCGCTTTTAGAGATAGGTCGTAAATCTGGTGAAGAACAAGGGTGGATTTCATCAGAACAACTAAAAAAAGTGAATTGGGAGTTTAACGATGGATAATCAAATTAGCTATGCGTATGCACATAAAGCACTATCATTAATAGATGGTGCTATAAAATGATTTTAATAGTAACATGAAGATGCGTGAACACTCTTTATAATTTGAATGCATTGTGATTTAATGATATAAAAAGTAAGATTTTATTTAATTTTTAATCTGTAATTGAAAGAGAGAAGGCATTCATTACAAAAATTATTTGGAGGGAACTAACATGAAGTTTTTAGATCAATTAGGAGATGCTGTAAAGGATGTAAAAGAATTAGCTAAGTCTAAAGCTAGTGTTGTAAAAGATTTAACTGCTGATGCTGCACAAGAAGTAAAGATATTGGCTAAAGAAAAAGCAAAAGATGTGAAGGCTAAATCTGTTGATGCGGCGCAAGAAGTAAAGGTATTAGTTAAAGAAAAGACGGCAGATGTTAAAGCTAAATCTGCTGATGCAGCACATGATGTAAATGAATTAGTAAAAGCTAAGTCTGCAGATGTGGCAAAGGACCTAGAAGTGACCCTTAAGGTGAAGGCTGAAGAGCTAAAACAAAAGTCTAGAGAAGTAAAAGATATAACTGCTGATGCGGCTAAAGATATTACTGAAACAGTTAAAGAAAAATCTGCAGGGGCAGCAAAAGACATTAGAGCGAAAGTTGTTGAAAAAACTAGCGAAGATAAAAATTCAGAAAAATAAAAATGAGAATGGCTTGATATTCTTAGTTGGGTATTAAGCCATCCTTATTTTTATTTTTTTAGAATAAACGATGAAGTTAATGTTTTACAAATGATATAATTGTATATATAAATTTCTTAGCTTTTATGTGGTGTGTAATCTAAGGAAGGGGGTAACTATATGTCGGATGGTCCATTTTTTAACACCAAGAGAACAGGTAGAACATAGTTTATCTAAAGGCATTACATTTAATGACATCACTGAATCAGCAGACAGAAGAATATTTGGTAGAGAATAATAACTATTTTAAGCTTAGAGCCTTTAGAAAGAACTTTTCAAAATCGACTAAAACTGGAAAGTATATAAATCTAGATTTTTAGCTATTTAATAGATTTAGCGTGTATTGATAATAGATTGAGAAAAAAATCATGCTAGAGATGGCTATTGGTATAGAGCATTTTTCAAAAAGTTCATTTATTATCTATTTTACAGCAGAATAATATTGATCCCTATGATGTAGTTGAGGAATATATGGATCATCTAGAGGAATCTAATCTTGAACAATTACGGCATGACTTATGGAAAAAAATAGTGGTAGCTTATATTGTGGTAATTTATATGCTAAATATATTGATGATCAAAATAAACGTTGTCCTGTATGGGCTTTTTCTTGAAATGATTTCCTTCGGACAGTATTTATACTTCTATAAATATTGTGCAGATATATTGCAAAAAGACTGAGATTACAGAACGATTATACTTAATGTATATAGTTAAAAGTTTACGGAATGCGTGTGCTCACAACAATTGTATTATTAATGATATAAATTCTACACATAATAAACGTATTAATACTAATTTATCATGTGAATGTGTTAAATTTATAAAATCTCCATCAAGCAGACGTAGACATTTGAGACATATTTCAACTTATCAAATCTTAACTACGATGTACGCTCATCAAAGAATATGTATTAGTACTGGTGTTCATCAACATATATGCGGTGAATTAGATGAACTTAAGAAACGCTTTTTTTCCGAGATAATGATTATAGGTTACATGATAATATAAAGGCTACATTTGATGTGTTTATTAGAGCTATTGACACATGGTTTCATATAATGTAATATTTAAGTACATAGAAAAACCATTTTTGGTTTTTAAGCAGAGCATCGTTAATTCGGTGTTGCTTTATTTTTTTATATAAGCACCCTGCGGGGTGCTTTTTTCATATTTAAAACAGTAGTTGTTTGTAATGGTATAATATTGATATAAAATACGTAAAAATACATGTTTTAAAGTCATATATTAAAAATTAAAGCTTTTATATGACTTTGCATGTATTATTGATAATGCAAGGGTTGAAACGATGATTAATATACGAAAAACTAGAAAACGAATTATGGGAAGTCGCAGATGCGCTACGTGCAGGATCTCAAAACTGACGTCAAATCAATATTGTATGCCTGTTTTTAGGACTTATCTTCTTGCGCTATGCATATAGTCGTTTCAAGCTTGTTGAGGCTGAAATTTTTAAAAAGATAGACCTATGCGTAATGGTCGCGTTATGCCTGTAGAGGCTAGTGACTTTAAGGCAAAAAGTGCACTTTATTTGCCAGTAGAAGCACAATATGATTATCTTCTTAATTTGCCAGAGGATATCAAAGGTGTAGCTTTTAACTAGTAAAGATGGTCAAGTTATGAATAGCCTCGGTGAAGTAGTAAATAATGCTATGGCTTTTAATCGAAGATCAAAGTGCACAGTTAACAGGGATATTGCCTAAGAACTATACAGACTTTTTCAGATGAGCTATTAGCAGAAATCCTTCGTATCTTTAATAACTCTGCCCTTGATGAAGTAGGTGGAGACATTATTGGTCGAATTTATGAGTATTTCTTAAACAAATTCGCTAAGAACATTGCTTCCGATGATGGTGTGTTCTTTACGCCTAAGTCTCTAGTTAAGATGATTGTTAATGTTCTTGAACCGACACATGGTACGCTATTTGACCCCTGCCTGTGATCTGGTGGTATGTTCATTCAGTCTGGAGACTTTGTCAATTCTCATGGGATGAATGCCAATAGTGCGATGACATTTTATGGTCAAGAAAAAGGTTGAGTATAATGCTCAGCTTTGTTTAATGAATATGGCTGTTCATGGTTTAACTGGTGTTATTAAATCTGGTGATGAAGGCAATAGCTTTTACAATGATGCGCATCAATTAGATAGTCGCTGTGACTATATTATGGCGAATCCTCCATTTAACGTAGATAAGGTTAAATCTGAATCTACACAGGCGGCAGGACGTTTGCCATTTGGTATGCCTGGAGTTAATAAAAAAACAAGGAAATTGGTAATGCCAATTATCTGTGGATTTCTTATTTTTTTATAGTTATTTAAATGATACCGGTCGAGCTGGTTTCGTTATGGCATCCTCTGCTACGGACAGTCAAGGTAAGGATAAGGATATCCGTGAAAGCCTAGTTAAAACTGGTGCAGTAGATGTAATGGTGAGTGTTGGTAATAACTTCTTCTATACAAAATCCTTACCATGTTCTTTGTGGTTCTTTGATAAAGCGAAACCAGAGGCTATTAAAGATAAGGTACTCTTCATTGATGCCCGGAATTACTATACTGTTGTTGATCGTACATTAAATGAATGGACAGAATGGCAATTAAAAAACTTAAATGCTATCGTTTGGCTCTATCGTGGAGAAGTTGAAAAATATACAGCACTGCTTAATGAATATCGCAAGACATTAGGTGGAGGAAAAAACTTTGCTGAACATGTAGAGAATCTTTCTGAACAAGTGAAAGCTATTGAAGCGGAAGGTAAACAAGCCGTTGCTGATGCGGGCCGAGGTAAAGGCAAAAAAATTCAACAAGAATACGATGATAAGGTAGAAGCTATTAAAGAAATATTAACCATTGCCCAAGAAGCACAGTGGTTATATGAAAAATTTGGTGATGGTGAATATGTAGATATACCAGGTCTATGTAAAATTGCGTATATCACAAATGAAGCTAAAGATGATAATGAGGGGGTAAGTATTGAAGATAAAGGCTGGTCCCTCACACCAGGTGCTTATGTCGGTGTAGCCCCTGTAGAAGATGATGGGATTAATTTTGAAGAGCGTATAGCCGAAATACATGAAGAACTATTAGTATTACAACAAGCATCTAATGTGCTCATGGACACTATCTCTAAAAATATGAAGGAGATGGGGTTATGATTTTAAATGATGTATGTGAGCTTATTGTAGATTGTCTTCATTCTACGGCTTATGATGAAGGTTGTGGCTATCCGTTAATTAGAACTCCTAATATTGGTAGAGGTAGGTTAATTCTGGATGACGTTCATAGGGTGTCTGAAAAGGTATATATTGAACGAAATGTACGAGCTACTCCACAAGAAGATGATTTGGTTTTGGCGAGGGAAGCACCAGCAGGAAATATAGCGATAATTGGAGAAAATCAGAAAGTTTGTTTGGGACAGAGAACAGTACTAATAAGACCTGATATAAAGAAGGTGTCTTCTTTATATTTAATGTATTATTTATTGATGCCTAATCAGCAATATGAATTATTGGGAACTGCTAATGGAGCAACTGTTCCTCATGTTAATATGTCAACAATTAGAAAGTTACCAATAGCCTTGCCTGATTTAGAGACACAAAAGAGAGTTGCTGAATCTATAAATGTATATGATAACCTTATTGAAAATAATCAAAGCAAATCAAGCTCCTTGAAGAGGCTGCACAGCGTTTATATAAGGAATGGTTTATAGACTTACGATTTCCTGGACATGAAAATGTAGAAATTGTAGATGAAGTTCCAGAAGGATGGAATATAGGTATTCTTAGTGATATAGGGATCTTTAAACGTGGTAAGACTATTACCAAAGCAAAAATTGTTGAGGGAGAAGTTCCGGTAATATCTGGAGGTTTAGGCCCTGCGTATTATCATAATGAGAGTAATACTTCGTCGCCGGTTATTACGGTGAGTGGATCAGGTGCAAATGCTGGATTTACCAGACTGTATTATACAAAGGTTTTTGCTTCTGATTGTTCGTTTGTTGATACTGAGCAAACGCCATATTTATATTGGATTTATTTATTTTTGAAAAATAATAGTTCAAGGTTAGATATGTTGCAAAAAGGTTCTGCACAGCCACACGTATATGCTAAGGACATTAATGCATTAGAGTGTGTTATTCCAATAAAAGAGGTTCTTAATTTATTTTGTGAAGTTGTGGGTTCATATTTTAATAAAATTGGAATACTGGAGCAACAAATAATTAGATTAACCGAAGCCCGCGATCGTTTACTCCCTAAGCTTATGAGTGGGGAAATAGAGGTGTAAAGGAGGTGTTACTATGAGCCATGATTATTCTGAAAAGAAACTAGTTCAGGATAGTGCCTGTGATGTGCTACAGAATAAATTGGGGTGGAGGGTTGTATATGCATATAAATCCGAGAAACTAGGCGTAGATGGTACATTTGGTAGGACTAGTTATAAAGAAGTCTTGTTGACTAGATACATACGTGAGGCTCTTAAAAGACTAAATCCTTGGATGAATGAACAACAAATTATAGAGGCAATTACTAAATTAACTCGTAGAATATCAACAGCATCTTTAATACAAATCAACGAAGAGAAATACAACTATCTTCGTGATGGTATTCCTGTAACGATTAAGCGTCCTGATGGGAGAACGGAGATTAAAAGGGCTGCTATTATAGATTTTAATAATGCACATAATAATGAATTCTTAGCAGTGAAGGAGCTCATTATTAATGGTGATTTGTATAATCGGCGCACAGATATTGTTGGCTTTGTGAATGGTATTCCTTTGCTATTTGCTGAATTAAAACGACCGGATATCGATGTTCGAAATGCATATGAGGATAACTACAAAGATTATTTAGATGCCATTCCACAATTGTTCTATTACAACGCCTTTGTAATGCTTTCTAATGGCTTGGAAGCAAAGGTTGGTACGGTTGATAGTAAATATGAATTCTTTCATGAGTGGAAGCGTTTAGCAGAGGATGAAAAAGGGAAGTGTAGCCTTTGAAACTATGCTTCTTGGTATCTGCAAGAAGGAAAACTTTCTTGATTTGTTAGAGAATTTTTATCCTCTATGATCATTCTGATGGTCGTACCACTAAAATTTTGGCTCGTAATCACCAATACTTAGGCGTAAATGTAGCGGTAAATGCCTATGCTAATAGAAAATTAACGGATGGTAAACTTGGTGTGTTTTGGCATACCCAAGGTTCTGGTAAAAAGCTACTCCATGGCATTTTTTAGCACAGAAGATACGTCGTAAAATGTCTGGATCACTAACCTTTGTAGTCCTTACAGACAGAGAGGAATTAAATACACAAATTAGTGATACCTTTTGAAAATTGTGGCATTCTTGGTAAGGATAGTAAGGCGAAACAATGTATTGCTACCAGTGGTGAGGATTTAATTGCTAAAATTAAAGGGGAACCCTAGCTTTATCTTTTACATTGATTCATAAGTTTAATAAATCTGATGTAGAGCCGATTTATCCTGACCATGACATCATCATTATGTCTGATGAAGCGCATCGAAGTCAGTACGGGCTGTATGCAGATAATATGATGAAATTATTACCAACAGCGGCTCGTATTGGGTTTACAGGAACGCCATTACTTTCGCATGATAATATTACAGCACGTACCTTCGGTGGCTATATATCGGTCTATGATTTTAAACGAGCTGTAGAAGACGGCGCTACGGTACCATTGTATTATGAAAACCGTGGTGCTAAGCTCGATGATTTACAAAATCCAGAGATAACAGATGAGATTCTTGATGCTATCGAAGCAGCAGATTTGGATAGTGCACAACAAGAGAAGTTAGAAAAGGAATTTGAAAAAAATCTATTCATATTCTTACTTCTGAGCCCAGATTGCGCTCCATTGCAAAGGACTTTGTACAACACTATTCTGATGTGTGGACGAGTGGCAAAAGCTATGTTTGTTTGCTTAAATAAGGTTACATGTGTTCGTATGTACGACTATGTACAGGAATATTGGAAAGAAGAAATTAATCGTCTTAGAAAACAAATTAAAACATCGACACAACAAGAAGCACAAGAATTAGAACGCAAACTAAAAATGGATGGAAGAAACGGATATGGCTGTTGTTATCAGTCAGGACCAAAATGAAATCCAAACATTTAAAAGCATGGGGATTAGATATTGAAACGCATCGACGGAAAAATGGTAAAACGAGACCTTGATAAAGAGTTTAAAGATGCAGAGAATCCACTACGTATTGTGTTCGTATGTGCTATGTGGCTTACAGGTTTTTGATGTTAAATGTTTGTCCTGTTTATATTTGGATAAACCATTAAAAGCGCATACCTTAATGCAAACGATTGCTCGTGCTAATCGTGTTAATGAAGGCAAGAGTAATGGTTTAATTATCGATTATATTGGCATCGTAAAAGCTCTTAAAAAAAGGCGTTAGCTGAATATACAGCGAATGTTGGTAATCATGATGGTGTAGATCCAACAATCGATAAAGAGCGACTTATTGCTCGTATATTAGAACTAATTGGTACGGTAACATTCCTTTTTAAACAAAAAAAGATATTTATTTATCTGATTTTTGTTGAGGTCGATGGTTTTAATCGATTAGCGAAGTTACATGAAGCTGCTAACGCTGCTTGTGATAGTGCTGAATCAAAGCAAACTTTCACGGCTTATGCATCAGAATTACATAAGTTGATGAAATATATCGACCGTAATGATATTTCAGTGGATACACGAAAAATCTATGAAACTATTGCGGCTATACATCGAGAGCTTAATAAAAAGAAACGTGATGTAGACACCACTGATTTGATGGTGACCATTAATGCTATTATTAGCGACCATATAGAGGTACAAGACTCTTTGCAACATGTAGGAGAAGGTATTCGTTTTGATATTAGTGCTATTAATTTTGATGTATTGCGTGCAGAGTTTGCCAGAGTTAGAAATAAGAATTTATTATTTAATGATTTAGGCGATTTAATACAACAACGTTTGGATAGAATGTTAGCAGCAAATCCTAATCGTAGAGATTACTATGAGCGTTACAGACAAATCATTGAGGATTATAACTCTGAAAAAGACCGTATTAATATAGAAAAAACATTTGAAGCATTAATGCAGTTAGTTAAAGAGTTAACGGAAGAAGAATCCCGTTATATTCGGGAAGGATTTGCTAGTGATGATGAATTAGCTATCTTTGATTTGCTAAAACGTGACAACCCTAATAAAGCAGATATTACTAAACTAAAAGGCACTGCTACAGAGATGTTTAGCAAAATAACAGAGGCGATTTCAAAAATGGATCATTGGGCGGATAAGGATGAAACAACAGCGGAGATACAAAATCTAATTCGTGATATCCTTTGGCGAGAACTTCCAGAAAGCTATGATGAACAACAAATAGAAGTTTGTCGTGGAGATGTTTTTGAGTATGTATATACTAGATTTGGGTATATGGCATAGGGGTTTCTAGTTTTAATATATTTTGATAGTATATTAAAATATTGATAAGAGGCTACTTACGTAGCCTCTTTCCTTTGTATAAATGGAGAATAAGGCTTATGTATTTAAGAAATCTTTCTAGGAGGACATCATGGATTTAAAGAAGTAAACTTACTTTCAAAAGAAATAAGAAATAAATATTTTGAACTAGAAAAAGAGATACATGGTTCTGTTTGGTCGGTAGAAGAAGATGCATTGGCATTCTTGACTGATGCGGGCTTAGTGGGGCGATTGACTATGGATAGTCAAGGTCGTTGGCCTAGTGCAGACAAAGAATTGTTACCATCTAAAATCGGCGAATGTGTATGGTGGTTAGCAATCCTCGCGGAACGTATGGATCTAAGCTTTGAGGAATGTGTAGAAACGTTTCTCACTGAAAGATTAAAAGATCTGAAGTGAGTTTATACAAGTTGAGATATTACTTTTAACCGTCATGCGTGCAAAAGTCCTCGAAGAGTGATAAAATATAGATTATATATTCATTTTTAGAAAAGAGGCTATTATGGAACGGATAAAGGATCTCGTGTACACCCATGATCAGGGTGGACAGTTTAGATGGGTAACGGTGAGCACCTTAATGCTTGCGTTGGGTACAATTTTGCACTTGGTGAGTCCTAGTTTTGCAGGAATTACGCCAAACTGGATGATTTCAGCGTACTGCGTAGCGATCTTGTTGACGAAACCTAGTGTATCTCAAGCATTGGGCATTGGTTTAGTGGCGGCCTTGATTGAGGTGTTGACATCAAAATCTGGTTTCCCATATGGTAACTTGATTTCAGAACCTGCTGGTGCATTGATGGTAACGCTTATTGCTCGCACTATGGCTACTATGAAAATTAGCAAAATTGGTTCTTTCGAAATTACGCCAATCATAACAGCTTTTTTAAGTACTGTTGTATCTGGTGGTATTTTTATTACTCTTTTGTGGCAAATTGCAGGCTTGCCTAACAATGTATATCTCTTTGTGATTTGGCCAGCCGTACTCGCCGTAGCTGCTGTTAATGCGGCTATTACACCGATTTTATATATTCCAGCTCAAAAGATGTTTGCTAAACGCGGTATGTTGCCTACCGGTAATGCAGAATCTAGTAATCATAGTCATTTGGTGATCAATCCTGAACGAGAAGCGAAGATTTCCATTGAGCATTTGAACTATTACCATCCTAAGGCGACTGCGCCTACGTTAAAGAACATTAACCTCGATGTGCATGATGGTGATTTCCTTGTTGTAACAGGTCCTGCCGGTTGTGGTAAAAGTACGCTTTGCATGGCCATGGTTGGGGCGGTGCCAAAATTCTATGGCGGTCGTCTAGAAGGTATGGTATTCGTAGATGGTAAGGCTACAACGCAATTATCGATTCCTGAGTTAGCAAATCATGTTGGCGTTGTTCTTGCCGATTATGATACACAACTCGTAACGATGACGGTTCGCGAAGAAGTAGCCTTTGCTATGGAAAACCGTGGTTACGATCGAGCAACCATCGATGCTCGTTGTGCAGAGGTGTTTAAACAAGTTGGTATTGAAGGCCTTGAGGATCGTAAAATTACGAGTTTGTCAGGCGGTCAACGTCAACGTTTGGCGATTGCTTCTGTGTTGGCAACCAATCCATCTGTCCTCATTCTTGATGAACCAACGAGTTCTCTTGACCCAGATGGGACAGCCGAACTATATCGCCTCGTTGGTGATTTAAACCGCAATCATGGTATCACTGTTGTGGTTATCGACCATGATTTGCATGCTGTATTGCCATATGCTAACCGCATGGCGCTTATGGTGGACGGTGAAATCGTATGTGATAGCGATGTGGCTACAACATTGGAATATATGTATAACCATGATATTTATGTAGAAGCATTGCCATCCGTATTTACAACGTATATGGAATTGGAAAAGGCCGGTTATCATAGCGATGAACCTTGGCTTAGCATCGAATCAGCTATTAAGGGCCTTCATCACATTGAAATGGCCAAGGCTATCGACCGTTCTCGTTATGAACATACAAGTGATGCTGGTGAAAGCCAAGTTCAACATAGTAATCATGTAGGTGAAAGTACAGGAGGTGGCGCACATGCTTAAGGTAGAAAACTTACGATTTGGCTATGTGCCTACCGTAGATATTTTTAGAAATGTAAACTTTACCATTCATGAAGGCGAATTTATTGCCGTTGGTGGTAAAAATGGTTGTGGTAAAACGACGATTACCCGTCTCTTAGTAGGCCTCGAAAAGGCTGCTGAAGGCCACATCCGTTATAACGGCAAGGATATTACATCTATGCCACCATCTAAACGCGGCCAATTTATTGGGTATGTATTCCAACAACCAGATCGCCAAATGTTTAGACCTACTGTGGCTACAGAGGTGGCGTTTGGTCCTGAATCCTTGGGACGTTCTAAAGATGAGATTACACACATTGTAGACGAAGTATTAGAACGTTGTGGTATTAGCCATTTACGCAACGAGTATCCACCTACATTGCGCCGAGGCGAAAAACAACGTGTTGCCATTGCATCTGCATTGGCTATGCAGTCTAAAATCCTTATCCTCGATGAACCTACAAGTGGTCAAGATGGGAAGGAAACAAAAGAATTGTTAGCCTTGCTCCGTCAGTTGAATAGTGAAGGCATTACGATTTTATTGATTACTCATGACATGGAAATCATGGCGGCTGAATGTTCCCGTGCCATCATCATGGGCCATCGTACTGTGTCCTTTGATGGCACACCAGAAGAATTATTTTCAAAATCTACCGATGAACTACATGATCTTGGTCTCACAAAACCACCAAGTGTAGAGCTTTCACAAGCGGTACCAGGACTAGGCTACTGCAAATCGATGGATGAATTACGGACGCGCCTTATCGCGCAATTGGCAGAATAGGAGGGGACCATGGAACGATTAGTACCATTAACAAAAATTTTGATGACCCTCGCTGTATCCGTATGGGCCATCTTCTTGCGAGACTGGATGTCATTGATGGCATTGGTTGTTGTAGAATTAGTAGCGCTCTTGTTGACCGGCTTATTATGGAAACAATACAAGGCCGTATTTGCTTTAATCGTATTCGCCATATTCTTAGGCGTTGTTCAATACTTAGGTAGCGGAGACGTTGTATCTGCTGTTGTATCCGGCCTTCGCATGTTAGCCATGACGCTTGTATTTATTGCACTCTTGGCAACGACGAAGTTACAAGATTTAACAGCGGCCCTCGTAACACAATGTAAAATTCCTTATGAATATGCATTTATGTTTACTGCAGCTCTTCGCTTTGTACCTGATTTTATTGGTGAAAGCAAGGCTGTACAAGAGGCGCAATCCTGCCGAGGTCTTTCCTTAGAAGGTAATATCTTTAAACGCATGAAATCCTATGCCTCTGTTATACAACCATTGCTGCTAAAATCCTTGGGCCGCTCTGAAACGATGGCATTATCCTTGGAACTTAGAGGCTTTGGTGGCAAGACACATAGCTTTGCTGCATCCGTAGGCCTTAAACTATTAGACTATATAGTGATTGTTGCGTTAGTTGTAGTTACGCTTATTCTATTTGGAGTATTATAGAGATGTAATTGACTATCTTCTATTACTAGTCAGTGTTATATATTTATGATATACTACAAATAGGTAGTAAAGCGTACAAAATTACCTACAATATAACAAAAAAGGACGAGTTGCAGCTCGTCCTTTTTCTTGCTTATTTTTTTGTCTTATTGTTGAGCCAATTGTTATAGGTAGTTACAACTAAGGTTGCTTCCATAAACTAGTTTTAGAGGAATATATGAGTGAATTAATAATTCGATTAATTGCAAAAGATGATGTGTTTGCTTGTTTATCTATTTACAACTACGAGGTCGAATATGGCGTAGCTACCTTAGACCTTGAACCGCGTACATTAGAAGAGTGGCATGAATGGTATAACGCGCACAGTGATGAGCATCATCCTGTTATTGTAGGCACCATTGATGATGTGGTGGTAGGCTATGCATCGCTTTCACCATATCGATTAAAGGATGCTTTCAAAAGTACTGTAGAATTATCTATTTATATTCACCAAGATTACCGTGGCCAAGGTGTGGCAACGCGGCTGATGGAACGTATTTTGGAGATGGCCAAAGCGGATACGATGATTCATAATGTAGTATCTGTTATTACGGCAGGCAATGAAGAAAGCATGAAATTACACAATCGATTCGGCTTTACCTATTGTGGACTTACCCCTGAAGTTGGTTTTAAACATGGAAAATATCAGGATACCGAAACTTACGCATTATTGGTATAATAATAGATATTAAATCATTCATATATTCGTGGGGTTGCAGATTATATGTTACGCATAGACAGGGGTTAAGTAAGTTATGATAAATATGAAAGCAGAACGGCAATTCATAGGCAATAGTACGTATCGTAGCCGATTGGTAGATGGTCATTTTCATACTGAATTATGTCCACATGGTAGCGGTGATAGAACGGCATTGATGATTGAAAAAGCCATTGAATTGCGCATCGAAAAGGTGTGTTTAACAGAGCATGCTCCGTTACCAAAGGCCTTTGAGGCTGAGTATGGCGGTGATAAGATTGCCTATGATACGGCGTCTCTTAAACTCAATCAAGTGGATTCTTATCTTGAATTGGGACGTGAGTTACAACGTGCCTATGGTACACATATCGATATTTCCCTTGGCTTTGAGGTGGATTATATCCCTGGTTTTGAAGCGACATTCAAGACTTTCTTGATCGTTATGGTCCATTGACAGACGATAATATTCTATCTGTTCACTTTATGGATGGCGTAGGTGGCAAATACTATTGTGTTGACTATAATACAGAGGAATTTGAAAAGGGCTTTAGTCCTTGGATTTTTAATCAAAGTGAATTGTACTATAAATACTTTAGTATCATTCGCCAAGCGGTGCGTGCTGATTTGGGTGCCTATACGCCAAAACGAATTGGTCATTTTGATTTAATCAAGAAATACCAACACCATTTCGGTTTTGAACACCATTTAGATAAACGAAATGCTCAATTAGTAAGCGATATATTACATATTATGCGCGTTCAAGGTAGAGAACTAGACTATAATATGAGTGGATTCTTTAAACCTGATTGCGGTGAAATGTATCCAAGTCGTTTTATTCAAGGGATAGCTGCCATTATTGGTGTACCCTTTGTGCTAGGATCTGATGCGCATAGTGTAGCAGATGTAGCAAAGGTTTGGGACTAGATATATTATTTGATTATGATATAATAAAGACAAGAAGAGCCAATTAACGTTGTGGAATGCGTTAGGCTCATCTCCAAAAAATAGAAAAATGAGAAATGGCCTAATGTCCCTTACGGGGTGTTAGGTCATTCTTTTTAGTAATTTATACTTCAGTATAAGTAGTAAAATATGAATATTTTTATTGACTTTTTTTCTATAAGTATTATTATAATTTCATGCTTTAGCGTGATAAAGTGATAAAATCAAAAAGAATCTATATATTTTAAATAGAAATATTAGCATGGTTTATAGAAAGGATGATCCTCATGGTACAGAAACAGTTGCCTACAGGTTTTCGTGATGATATAGGGGCTGTAGCGGAGCGTAAGGATGATGTGAGTCAGTATTTGCTCAGCCTTTGCCGCAATCGTCAGTATACAAAAATTTCTACACCCCTTGTAGAATACAAAGATGTGTTTAATGGTTATACATTAGGCCGTGGTCAACATATGTACGAATTCTTTGGTAGTTCTGATGCATCTGTGGTCATCCGTCCTGATTTGACTATGCCTATCGGTCGCTTCTTGGCGACTACGAATATTGAATTGCCTCGTAAGTTCTACTATCTTGGTGATGTGTTGATGAAAAATAAACAGCATCGCGGTGATATCAATCAAGTTACACAAGGTGGTATCGAAATGGTCGGCTATGAAGGTATTGATGCCGAGCTAGAATGCTTTGCCATCATTAAAGAGGTGAATGAATCACAGCTCAATAATACCTTATTATTAGAAATTGGTGATGCTCGTTTCTCCCGTGCTATCACCGATGCATTGGGCTTGACCGATGGGGAACGGGCAGATTTGCTCGATGCGTTATTTACAAAATATTTGCCACGCTATAACGAATTGATTAGCGAATTTAAAAATAATGCATTGTATCCATTCCTTATGATTTGGCCTCGCTTATTCGGCACTGTAAATGATATTAAAAATGAGCTTAGTCAAGTCATCTTGCCTGCAGGCGCACAACGTATTTTAGATAGTCTTATGGATCTAGCGGGACAAATTGAAGCGACTGGCCAACAAGTTCGCATTGATGTGTCTACAGAACCACTTCAATCCTATTACACAGGCCTTACCTTTAGAGGTTATGTAGATGGCGTATCTCAATACATCGTCAGCGGTGGTCGCTATGATGGTCTCTTATCTGGATTTGATGGCACACCGATGCCATCCGTTGGTATGGCTTTCAACATCGATGTCCTTACAGATGTGCTTATGCAAGGTGAAAGCAACATTCAAGATAATGGTAAATTGCGAATCGCCTTGACAAAGGGGCGCGTTGAAAAGGATTTTATTCCACTCTTAGAGTCCTGTGGTATTGACTGCGAACCATTACGCAACAAAGCGCGCAAGTTGATTATTCCATTGGGAGATTCGGTAGAGGTTATCTTAGCGAAGGGCCCTGATGTAACGACATATTTGAATAATGGTGTCGTTGATTTAGGCATCGTTGGTAGTGATGTACTGGATGAACAAGACAATACATCTTATGAAATGCTAGATTTGAAAACGGGCCAATGCCAATTTATCTTGGCCTCCTTAGAAGGGTATAATCCGAAGGAAGGCCGTCGTCAACGGATTGGTACAAAATATCCAACCATTACAAAACAATATTTCGGATCCCAAGATGTAGAAATCATTAAAATCGAAGGTTCCGTTGAATTGGCGCCCCTCGTAGGTCTGGCCGATGCCATTGTAGATATTACGGAAACGGGTACAACGCTACGAGAAAATAATCTTAAAATCTATGATTGGCTCCAACCAATCTCAACGCGCCTTGTGGCAAATCCATTGGCATTAAAACAAAAGAGAAATACGATTTTTGCTTTAATTGACCAATTACAAGCGGCTATCGATAAGAAATAAATGTACTGTATTGATAAGAAATACATATACTATATCGAGAAAGAAATAGTAATATACTCTATCGTGATGTGATGAGAAACGTTTACAATAGAAGTATTCATATACATAGTTTGAAATGAGGATATACAATGAAAATTTACAAAGAATCTCTTGATGCAATGCTTAGCATTGTTCGCCAATATACACAACAAACAACAGATATGGAAATTGAACGCCGCGTGTACGATATTATCGAAAACGTGCGTGCTAATGGCGATGCAGCACTCCGTGAATATTCTGAAAAATTCGATGGCGTAAAGCTTGATGATTTCAAGGTGGATCAATCTATCATCGATGCGGCATGGGACAATTTACCAGAAGACTTGAAACACGCTTTATTGGTAGCGAAGAAAAATATAACTGAATTTCATAGCCGTGAAATTGAACAAGGCTTTGTCGATATGGATACACCAGGCATTACACGTGGTCAAAAGGTAACGCCACTGGCTCGTGTTGGTCTCTATGTTCCAGGTGGCACAGCGGCATATCCATCTACCATTATGATGACTGCATTGCCTGCAAAAATCGCTGGTGTTAAGGAAATTATCATGGTTACACCTCCCGCAAAAAGGATGGCATTAACCCTGCTGTACTAGGGCACTGCAAAACTTTAGCTGGTGTTGATGCGGTATACCAAGTGGGTGGTGCTCAAGGTGTTGCGGCTCTTGCGTATGGTACTGAACAAATTCCAAAGGTAGATAAAATCGTAGGCCCTGGTAACATTTATGTGGCCACTGCCAAGCGCCAAGTATTTGGTCAAGTTGATATCGACATGATTGCAGGCCCTAGTGAAATCGGTGTCATCGCTGATGAAAGTGCTAATCCAGTACATCTTGCTGCGGACTTATTATCTCAAGCAGAACATGATCCACGAGCTCGTGCTATCATGGTTACCAATAGTGAAAAACTAGCTAACCTCGTATCTGATGAGGTAGAACGTCAACTTTCACAATTACCTCGTGAAAGCATTGCTCGTCCAGCTATCGAAAACAATAGCTATATTGCTGTTATGGATAGCGTAGAAGATATGTTTACCGTGATGAACGAAGTAGCGCCAGAACATTTGGAAATTCAATTGCCGGATCCCTATGGAATATATGAGCATGGTAGAAAATGCGGGCTCCGTATTTCCTTGGCAGATATGCATCTGAACCATTGGGCGACTATGTAGGTGGTACAAATCACGTATTTACCTACGAGCGGTACTGCAAAATTCTCGTCTCCCACTTGGTGTGTACGATTTCGTAAAACGCATTTCCTTTACTCAATTTAGCCGTGAACGCTTACAAGAGGTTGCGAAGGATATTACTACCTTGGCTCGTACAGAAGGTCTTGAAGCACATGCTCGTGCTATTGAAGTGCGCTTTGAAAAATAATTGTATGGACGGGAACACCTTAAAGGGCTTCCTTAATGATAAGAGGATACTATGATGAGAACCAAATCGGTCAGCTACGGTAACTCGTAAAACGGGCGAAACAGATATTACAATTACACTTACCCTAGATGGAAATCAGGACATTCACGTCGATACAGGCATCGGTTTTCTTGATCATATGCTCCATTTGTTGGCTAAGCATGGCCGTTTTGGTCTTGCTGTAAAAGCCGTAGGCGATACGTACGTGGATGCGCATCATACGGTAGAGGATATTGCATTGACCTTAGGGCAAGCATTGACACAGGCCCTTGGTGACAAGGCGGGTATCGAGCGTTATGGCGACGCGTGGGTGCCTATGGATGAAGCGTTGACACAGGTTGTTATCGACCTTAGTGGCCGTCCATACCTCGTGTTTAATGGTGAGTTTACGACTCCTGTATTGGGTGGTAATTTTGAAACAGAATTGGTAGAGGATTTCTTCCAAGCCTTGGCTGTGAGTGGTGCTATGAATTTACATGTGCGCAACGAATATGGTCGCAATACGCATCATATTATTGAAAGCATGTTTAAGGCTACGGGCCGTGCATTGCGTAAGGCGGTTACCATTAACCCAGACATTCAAGGTGTGAATTCTACAAAGGGTATGATTTAATAAAGCCCTTATGAATGGTGAAAGCAGGGCCACATAAGGCTCGTGAATAGAGGAGATACTATGATTTTTCCAGCTATAGATTTACAAGATGGTCGCAGTGTACGCCTGTATAAGGGCGATTTTGCAAAGGAAACCATCATCAATCCGGATCCGGTTGACCAAGCATCTCAGTACGAGGCTGCTGGCGTTGGCGCTTTGCACCTCGTCGACTTAGATGGGGCAAAGGCGGGGAAACCAGTTAATGTGGATATCGTTAAACGCGTGCGTGCTGCATTTACAGGTGTGTTAGAAATCGGTGGCGGTATTCGCGATAAAGCGGCTGTAGATTTATATTTAGAAATGGGCGTTAATCGCGTTATTCTCGGTTCCGTAGCCCTTAAAAATCCTGAATTGACGAAACAGGTTATCGCTGAATACGGTCCAGAATGCATCGTTATCGGCGTAGACGGTAAGAATGGTAAGGTTGCTGCAGAAGGTTGGCTCGACCAATCTGATGTGCCTATGACCGACCTTATCGGTGCTATGGTGGCAGCTGGTGCGAAGTATTTTATCGTTACCGATGTGGATCGAGATGGCACAATGCAAGGTGCCAATGAAGACTTATTGGGTTCCTTACAAGAACAATTCCCTACGGCCCGTATTGTTGCATCCGGTGGTGTCCGCCATTTAGAGGATATTAAGAATCTTGAAAAACGCGGTGTTGTAGACAGCATTGTAGGTAAGGCCCTATATGAAGGCACTATTACATTAGAAGAAATTGCTGCGTTTAATAAGGAGAATGCATCATGTTAGCAAAACGGATTATTCCTTGTTTAGACGTAGATAATGGTCGCGTAAAAAAAGGTGTTAACTTTGTAAACCTCGTTGATGTAGGTAGTCCCGTCGATATTGCAGCTACCTATGAGGAACAGGGCGCAGATGAGCTCGTATTCCTCGATATTACGGCTACAGTAGACCGACGTACGACGATGCGCGATGTGGTTACAGATATTTCAAAACATGTGTTCATGCCCCTCACCGTAGGTGGTGGTATTAAAACAGTGGACGATATGAGCGCATTGCTGAAAGCTGGCGCCGATAAGGTATCGCTGAATTCAGCGGCTTAGCGCGCCCAGAACTCATCAGTGAAGGCGCTCAAAAGTTTGGTAATCAATGTATGGTGGTAGCTATTGACGTAAAAACTGATTCAGAGACTGGTAAATGGTATGTGTATACCCATGGCGGTCGTAAGCGTAGCGATTGGGAAGCCCTAGCGTGGGCTAAAGAAGCGGTGAGTCGTGGCGCTGGTGAATTATTGGTGACTAGCATGGATAAGGATGGCACTAAATCTGGCTTTGACATCAAATTATACAAGGCCTTGGAAGAGGTCGTAGATGTACCGATTATCGCCTCCGGTGGAGCTGGCACAGTACAGCATTTTATCGATGTTTTTACCGAGACCGGCGTTACGGGTGCATTAGCAGCATCTATATTCCATTTTGGTGAAATCAGCATTCCCGATTTGAAATCACAATTGAAAGCAGCGGGCATTGCTGTTAGATAGGGTAGGAGATTGTAGCATACATGAAACCAGACTTTAATAAAGGTGGCGGCCTGTTACCGACGGTCGTTCAAGATAATACAACAAAAGCAGTGCTCATGGTGGCGTGGATGAACGAAGAAAGCTTCCACAAAACACTAGAAACTAAGGAAACTTGGTTTTGGTCTCGCTCGCGCCAAGAACTATGGCATAAGGGTGGTACAAGTGGCAATGTACAACACGTGGTGGATATGAAGCTCGATTGCGATGGCGATACATTACTGGTTCTCGTCAATGCAGAAGGTCCTGCGTGCCATACGGGAGCTGTGAGCTGCTTTTTTAACGATGTAGAAGCGTAGAGAAATATATGAAAGTATAGGTGAGATGACGCGTAGGCGTTAGCTTTCACAAAGGAGAAGAACAATGGCCAATCAACAAACATTAGAAGAATTATACGCCATTATTAAGGGGCGCAAGGAAACACCAAAGGAAGGATCCTATACGAATTACTTGTTCGATAAGGGACTCGATAAAATCTTGAAAAAGGTAGGCGAAGAAGCAACAGAAGTTGTCATCGCCGCTAAGAACGAAGATTCCCGAGAACTAGTGTATGAAACAGCAGACGTACTCTACCATTTGCTCGTATTGTTGGTAGGAAAAGGGCGTTTCTTACGAAGCCATCTTAGAAGAGTTGGCAAGCCGTGAAGGCGTCATCAGCAAAAACACAGGAACGCAAAAGCGATTACAGATTTGTAAGGGAGTAGAGTATGAAGAAGATTATTGGCCAATTAAAGCCCTATGTGCCAGAGGAACCGGCAGAGTCCGTCAAAGCTCGCCTCGGTGTGGAGCGCCTTGTGCGATTGTCAGCCAATGAAAACCCTTATGGTACATCGCCAAAGGTGCGCGACGCAGTACTAGACTATGTGACGAACAATGATGCCAATCTATATCCGGATGGCAACGCATCATCCTTTGCGAAGCGTATTAGCGGATTATTGGAAGGTAGTAGAAAATCAACTTGTTATTGGCGTCGGCCTTGATGAAGTGATTTCCATGGTAAATAAAACATTTATCAATGCCGGTGATTCTATCGTTATCAGCGTTCCTGCTTTTTCTGAATATGGCCTTAATGGCCTTGTAGAAGGGGCGGTCATTCGCGAGGTTCCGTGTATTGAGGCAACAGGTCAATACGATTTTTAAGGCGATGCGTCAAGCTGTAGATGATACGACGCGCCTCGTATGGATTTGTAATCCCTAACAACCCAACAGGGAACCTATGAATCTGTTGAAGATATTCGTAACTTTATCAGTACATTGCCAAAAGATGTGTTAGTTATCATCGATGAGGCGTATATCGATTTTCGTAACCTCCGTAGAGGTGCCAACGGCACGAGCGTTTGCTTGATGAATTTCCTAATGTATTTATCATGCGTACCTTCTCGAAAGGCCTATGGCCTTGCGAACTATCGCGTTGGCTATATGATGAGTAGCGCTGAATTAGCTAACTATATTCAAACCATTCGCTTGCCATATAATTTGAATACCTTGTCCCAAGTGGCTGCTGAGGCTGCCTTTGGTGATCGTGAATTTTTGCGCAGCACTGTAGAGAAGAATGCCGCAGAACGCGCCTTGTGGGAACAAACGTTGGATGAAGTGGGCGGCACTTATTATAAGAGCGGTGCTAATTTTATCTTTATGTCCGTACCTAATGCGGATGGCCTTGCTGATGAATGGCTCGCTAAGGGCTATCAAGTACGCCGTGGACAACGAGATAATTGGTTGCGTGTAACATTGCCACCTGCTAGTGATGGTGCTATTATGCGCTCTATTTTGAAAGACTATATGGCTCGCCAATAAAAGAAAGGATGTCACTATGATTGCCATAATTGATTATGATGCGGGCAATACATTTAATGTACAAAAAGCATTACAACATATCGGACTTGATGCGGTGTTGACCGCTGATCGAGATACGATTTTGGCTGCTGATGGTGTGATTCTACCAGGTGTTGGCGCCTATGCATCGGCCGTTTCCGTCCTTCGTGAGCGCGGTCTTATCGAAGTTATTCACGAGGTGGTGGAGCGCAACATACCATTGCTCGGTATTTGTTTAGGGAATGCAGCTTTTATTTGATGAATCTGAAGAATATGGTCCAACACCAGGGCTGGGCATTATACCGGGCACTGTGAAAGCTATTCCTAATAACCTCGGCCTTCGTGTACCTCATATGGGGTGGAATCAAAATACACTATGCCGTAAAGATAGCGTTTTTTCTGATGTAGCTGATAAATATACATATTTTGTGCACTCTTATTACGTAGAGACAGATTCTCAATATATTACAACAACTGCAGATTATGGAATTAAGGTACCGGGTATTGTTGAGAAGGGGAATGTGTATGGCATGCAGTTTCACCCTGAAAAAAGCGGATCTGTAGGGCTTAATCTGTTACGTACCTTTGGAAATATCATATTAAAAAAATAAAATAGTCTTCGATATATGCTTTTAATGAATAATGAGTATCTAGAATGAGAAAGTGTAAATTGACATATTTTTGTTTAGATATACAATGAGTATGTAAGTACTCATCAATTTATAAGCTAAAGTGGCATTGGAGACCTAATTTTATTAGAAATGTTTATTCGGCACCTCCGATGTCACGTACATTGGAGGTGTTTTTATGGTTATGAATGGTATTTACTTAGTTATAGCCTCCGCGTGTATTCTAATTTTAGCGTACCGCTTTTATGGGGCTTTCATAGCGGCCAAGGTGCTGACACTTGATCAGTATCGTCCAACGCCGGCTATGGTCCACAATGATGGTCACGATTACGTGCCAACAAACAAATGGGTAACATTTGGTCATCACTTTGCAGCGATTGCTGGTGCAGGTCCTCTTGTAGGTCCTGTTATCGCAGCTCAATTCGGGTATTTGCCTGGCGCATTATGGATTCTAATTGGTTCCGTACTCGCTGGTGCCGTACATGACATGGTTATCTTGTTCGCATCTGTTCGCTATGATGGTAAATCCATCGCGGATATTGCCCGTGAAGAAATCAGTAAATTTGCTGGTTTCGGTGCTATGCTTGCTACATTGTTCCTATTGATTATCACACTTGCTGGTATGGCCGTAGTAGTAGCCAACGCATTGCATAACTCCCCTTGGGGTTTCTTCTCCGTATTTGCTACAATCCCAATCGCTATTTTTTCATTGGTATTTATTTGAAATGGTTGCGTCCTGGTAAAATTCAAGAAGCAACTGTTATCGGTGTAGCATTGATCTTCGCAGCTATCATCTACGGTCCAAACGTAGCGGCTAGCGAATATGCTTCTTGGTTTACATATGACTTGCAAACCATCGAAATCATGCTTGCAGTCTATGGCTTCTTTGCAGCAGCATTGCCAGTATGGTTATTGCTTGCTCCTCGTGACTACTTGTCCACATACCTTAAAATCGGTACAATCGGCGCATTGGCTCTTGGTATTATCATCGTAATGCCTGAAATTCAAATGCCAGCTGTTACCCCTTATATCTGGGGCGGCGGTCCTGTATTGAAAGGTTCTGTATTCCCTTACATCTTCATTACTATCGCATGTGGTGCGTTATCTGGTTTCCATACAGTAATCGCTACAGGTACAACACCTAAAATGCTTACTAATGAAAAAGAAATATTACCTATCGGTTATGGTGCGATGTTAACAGAAGGCTTCATCGCTATGATGGCGTTGATCGCAGCCACTGCATTGCATCCAGATGATTACTTTGCTATTAACTCCACAGTTGAATCCTTTAAGGCATTAGGACTTCAAGTTCATGAATTACCAGCATTGTCCGCAATGGTTGGTGAAGACTTGATGCATCGTCCTGGTGGCGCCGTATCCCTTGCGGTAGGTATGGCTCATATCTTCTCCAGATTGCCTAACATGGATCACTTGATGGGTTACTGGTATCACTTCTGTATTATGTTCGAAGCATTGTTCATCATGACTTTAATCGATGCTGGTACTCGTGTAGGTCGTTACTTACTTCAAGAATTATTAGGTCATTTCCATCCTAAATTCAACGATCAACATTGGACTCCTGGTGTATATGGTTGTGCAGCGCTTATATGCGTATTGTGGGGCTACCTAGTTCTACAAGGTAACATCGGTATTATCTGGCCTCTATTCGGCGTATCTAACCAATTATTAGGTACCATGACATTGGCTGTAGGTACCACAGTTATCATGCGTCTTGGTCGCAAACGCTATGCATGGGTAACAGGTATTCCTTGTATCCTTATGGCCATCGTTGCTATTGCGGCAGACTATGAAAACGTATTCTACAGCTATGTTCCTGCTGGTAAATGGATCCTAGTAGCGTTCAGTGCTGCTATGTTCCTCATGATTCTCATCGTATTAGTAGAGGCTATACGTAGCTGGATTCGCTTATCTAGCATGCCTCAAGACTACCGTACACAAAGCTGAAATCGAAGCTGAAAGCCTTGTAAAAATACGGTAAAGAAGTAAAAAGCATAA
>BNJU01004182.1_pt1 | contig 37518 bp, 41 predicted proteins | sample 8539281 | NCBI WGS metagenome assembly BNJU01 (sample SAMD00202456, study PRJDB9452) | human saliva metagenome | isolation source: human saliva | place: Japan
AAATCCGACTAGAAGAAAAGAAATTAGAAAATTAACCAATAAATAATATATTAGGAGGGTTTTTAAATCTCTTTGAAAACTTCCATCTCTCACACCACCGTACATATGCCATTCGTATGCGGCAGTTCACAACTTAATGACTATGACACTTTTTGGTGGTGGTCTGTTAGTGATAGCAGACCTTTTTAGTTTTAGAATCCTCTCGCTGATGATTCTTCCTAGTCCACCTTGGCACTGATAAAAACTCTCCAGAGTAAGACATATATCTTTCCTGTCATCTACCCACCCTCAATTGAGGTTCGTGACCATCAGGGTCAACAGTTTGCCTAGTTCTTCCTTCAGATTCCACCTCACGATGGATACCCTTGAGTTCGGCTCAACCTTAGGAACTACACCCCTTGGTTGGAGGTACCTTTCAACCCTCCAAGATATATGCCATGTCTGGCACGATCAAAAAGAGAACAACACACTTGTTGTTCTCCAAAATTGAGCAACTTACTTAGCCATGTGCTGCTACTTCGGCAGCAAAGTCATCCTGCTTCTTTTCAATACCTTCACCTACGATGTACTTAACGAATTTAACAACTTCAGCATTATTTTCCTTTAAATACTGCCCGCACTTGAGGTTTGTGTCTAAGAAGTATTCCTGGTCAACTAAGCACATATCTTGTAATGACTTAGATACACGACCTTCAATGATTCCAGCCTTAACCTTTTCAGGCTTGTTTGCAAGGCTTGGATCATTGCCATAATTCCTTCTTGAACTTCGCGTATCGCAGAGCTACTACATCCTGTGGCATTTCATTACGTGATACTATGTTGGGTTCATAGAAGCAACTTGCATTGCCATATTCTTAGCAACTTGAGCATCTGCTGTACCTTAACAACTGTAACAGCAACAATACGTCCACCCTGGTGTATAAGAACCGAATAATTCATCATCGCTCTTTTCAACGATTTCGAATCTTCTTAATGTAATCTTTTCTCCGATAATAGCAACTGCACCAATGAATGAATCATTCAATGTGCCTTCTGCTGTAGGAAGAGCTAATGCTTCTTCAACAGTCTTAGCGTTAGAGTTGAAAAGTGCCTTAGCAGCTTCATCTAATAGAGCTAAGAAACGATCATTCTTCAACAACGAAGTCTGTTTCAGAGTTAACCTCTAATACAACAGCCTTGTTACCTTCGATTAAGATCTTAGCTAAGCCTTCAGCAGCAATTCTGCCTTGCTTCTTAGCAGCCTAGCAATACCCCTTTCACGAAGCCAGTCAATAGCCTTCTGTATCGCCTTCACGATTCTGTGAAGCGCTTCAGATCCATCATTCCTGCGCCTGTTAATTCGCAATTCTTTTGCTTGAGCAGCTGCGATTGCCATTTTGCCAGCCTCCTCAGTAGCTGGTGCTGCGCTTCTGCTTCAGCAGCCGGACGTGTTGTCTGGTTTCCGTTAGCGTCTCTACGGAATACACGGCGTTCGCCATTGTAGTTTCCACGACGTTGAGCCATCTGGGCACGACGTTCTTCGAACTTCTGTCTTCTCTTACGTTCATATTCAGCAGCCTGCTGTTCAACGTTGATGATTACATCCTTCATTGTGATGTCTTCGGCTGTCTCATCTTCTCGGTGAGCAACTTCTAATCACCACCCTTAGCTTCTAAGATAGCGTCAGCAATTACGCTTACCATGTAACTGATAGGAGACGTACTGCATCGTCATTTGAAGGAATTGGAAAGTCTACTAAATCTGGATCAGCATTTGTATCGATCAAAGCGAATACAGGATGTTTAACTTACGTGCTTCAGCTACTGCGTTGTGCTCTTCTAATGGGTCTACAACGAAGATTGCATCTAGCAACTCTTCGATTCCCATAATACACGCCAAGGAAGTTTTCAAGTCTTTCCTTCTTCTGTAAGAGACTGCTTGTTCCTTCTTTGTGTAAACTGCTAACTGTCCATTTGGCTCCATTTCTTCAATCTCTAATAACTTCTGATTGACTTCTGGATTGTACGGAAGTTTGTCATTGTTCCACTATCATCTCTGGTTGATGTAGAAACTTCCACTTCTTAATGCTTCTTCAAGAATTGTGCCTACGAGCTTGCTTCTTAGTTCCTACGAATAAGATCTTTCCGCCATCTTCAGCAATCTTCTTTAAAAGCGTTATCAGGCTACTACTTGTCCTGTGTCTTTGCTAAGTCGATGATGTATACACCGTTCTTAGCTGTAGATGAACTACTTCATCTTTTGGATTCCACTTGCGTGTTTGTGTGACAAAGTGTCGCCGTTCTCTTATTTTCCTCATTGAAACAACAGTCATATTTTCTGTTACCTACCTTTCCGTTGTTTTCCACCACAGTTTGAACACCATCAACATGCATGCTGCAACGAACCCATATGCACGGGATAATGAATTCACTGTGTGAAGTACATCTTCCTTTTGCTGACAAAAAGTATAAAAGATGCCATTCATGATATTAGCATAAAACCCTATGGAAGTATAGAGTTTTCATACAATTTTCTATCATAAACAGCATCCCTGTTTGTTCCTCAATTTTTATTGCACTTTATTCTGTTACTTGCGTATCATCCACAATTTCAGCATCCATAATTTCTACCGCTTCTGCATCAGGATTACTTAGTTTGGTATTTTTAGGGCATCTTTTAATTTATCACAGCATGGTTTTAAACGTTGCATACGTAATGCCACCGCCAATCACGCCACCAAGAACAGGTATAGAGTTTTTAAAGAAGCTGGCAAAAACTGTTTTGTCATTTTTATTAAACCAGACTGCAATTTTCTTTATAATCGGATAAAAGTTCCTTTTGTTAAAGGCTTGTTTTGAGAAGCTGTTTCTCTCGCCTTTTTCCTAGTTGTTGCGCAAGAACCTTAATCATATTAGAAGCACCGGCAACACCATACATAACACCGAGGCAAAGTGTTAGCATATTTATTGTTTCTGTATCTAATCCTACTCCCTCTCCTTCTGTAAATATTATTTCTGGAAAGCCATACAGATACATCAATTTTTGAGCAGCACGCAACATATAACCATAATACTGTGCAATATCAGTAGGTATTGTTGCTATCATTGCAATACCACCACCTGTACCTAAAACTACAGAGATTCCCGAAAAACACTAGTCTTTCATATTTAATTACTTCATCAAGTTTTATCAACTTCTTCCTGCAAAATCCCAGCATGTAAAGGATTATATTTAATGATTTCTTCAACCTGTTTGCTATCATGACTTTTGGAAAACTCATTTCTTAAAAACGCCGTTCTATTCACACGAATTCCAGGTGTACGAAATGCATGAATGATAATATCATCAACACCAATTGTGCCATCTCCATTGGCATCTAAGGTATTAACAACTTTTGTTTAGCAGCATCTGTTACCTTCGCGGTTTATCAACCTTATCCTCAGCTTTTTCACTTCTGGTATCAACTGAGTTTTTGCAAACTCTTTAGTCGATGAATAAGTGAGAACTGCTTCATCACCAACTTTCTTAACGATGGGGTTGCATGTTCGACTGTCTTATTCACAAAATCTTTTCCTTTGATAAATCAATTTTAAATCCTCATATAGTATCTCCTTAATTCCTAGAAAGTTATTTAATTCACAAAATTATTATTGTGCCAAAAGAATGCTAAACGAACAAACATTTTAATTCGCTACTAGAGAAAAGCAGAACATTTCACTTCTTCGCTGAATATTTTAAGTACAACAAGTCTTTCGCCAGTTTTGACTGCGATGTCAAATACGAGAATCTTGTGTCTCTTTCATTATCCCCAGGATACGTGGTGCCCATTCTAACCTTACGTCATCTCTGCAGTATAGAGGAATTGGTATAACTCATATCTCTAAAATCTGTTACTGCCTGTAACGCTGCACATTTCATTTCCACACGATCAGCCTTCTTCGGCGCGTTTGTTTTCTGATTCACTGCTCTCACGATAGAAAACAATCTGTTGTCCATGTTTTACCAGGACGTATTCAACTCCCTAGTTCATCGAATAGTTTGGCAATTACGACCGCATTCTTCACACTAATATAATCGCTTGCTGAAGCGTGGTGATAACGACACCTTTCATCACGATATGCGTGCGTTGGAATAATACAATCTCTTCTGAATTTGTACCAGTGCACCATAGGCCAAAGATAATAAACTTCTTTTTACCGAAGATAACTGAAATTTCTTCAATTAATCCACTGGCACCGACTGCACCTCATTTTTGATAGATACCGATAGATGTCTTTATGGCGGTATACCGCATGTTTCCACTGGCAGATCCTGGCATCTTTTCCATAGGTAGTTCTGTTAAATCTCCAGAAGAGATGAGTTCGTTCATCACCTTGAGAGAGAAGATACCGATACATACATCTAAGGTTACTGAATTTCGTGGATATAGTCTTTCTGGGCATGAAATAAATACATCACTGTTATCAAATGAATCTGTAATCATATTTACCTCTTCTATTTCGCACTCTTGGAGTGTGGGTGTGCTTCATCCACGACTTTTTACGTAGTCGATCTTGTGTAACGTGGGTATAGATTTGCGTCGTACCAAGATTTACCATGTCCCGAGTAGATTCTTGCTTGATACGTAAATCCGCACCATTATCTAGCATATGTGCGCAAAAGCTATGACGTATCATATGGGGATGGATATGAATTGGAAGATTTGCGTCTTCCCTGCTTTTTCACAGATGAGCTGAATACTTACATGGAAATAGGTCTCGTTTTGATTCACAAAGAGAATATCGTGTTCCTGAGTCTTCTCCATGAATATCCTCTTGCATTATTCTTATAGTATTGGATAAGCTGTTTACATCTTGGATAGAATGGAACCATTCTTTCTTTACTCTCTTTACCAAGTACTGTTAAAAGCCTTCTACTAGATTGATGGATGATATTTTTAAACCCGCACATCTACTGACACGTAAACACATGCATACTGACTTCGATAATACAGCGATTGCGTATTTGTACAGGATTGTAAATCAGATTGATTTAACATCATTCCATTTGGTCAAATGTTAAAAATTCAGGCAGCCTACGACGAATGAGCCACCCTTAAAGATACGTACTGGATTGGCTTTTGATTCCCTCAGCGATTTGAGTAACTGATAAAAGGATTTTTGAAAGAGAGATTACGAGGCAACTACTATTGGAAAGTGGCTTTGCCAGCAATCTCACCATCACGCAATTGCGTGATGTAATCACTGACATCTGTTTTTGTGACATGTTCAAAAAGAATCGATGCGATGTTCGCGGAGATATTCTAGAAATCTCTCTACATCACGACGATATGCGTTTTCTGCTATCTTTTGATCCCTGTGCGAACACGTGCAATCTGTCGCGAGAACCGATCAATGATTTCTCGGATATCCTACTTCTAACTCCTGAATGATTTTTAAAAGCTTGTGGAGCGTAGGCAGCTTTACGATCTTTTCTTCTTCACTTCACCTTCTAAGTGCATAATACCCAAAGTTTGCGTTCATTGGTTGGAAGTGATTTGGATCCTGCATGCGTAATATAATGTGCCATTGCGCCCATCATATGATTTACACCAAGTGCTACTGGTTCTTCACCCTTTAGTACATAGGTATGTATTAATACCTGCTAGCATTCCTGATGCAGCGGATTCTATATCCTTCTACACCTGTCATTTGTCCTGCAAAGAACAAGTCATCTCTGTCTTTAAACTGATATGTTTCGCGTAGGATAGATTGGTGAGCAAATATATGTATTTCGATGCATGACACCATCAATGAACGATTTCCGGCATTCTTAAGTCCTGGGTATCATCTGAATAATACGTTTCTGTTCTCTCCCACTTGAGGTGTGTTTGAAAACCAACGATATTGTACAGGATGCTTGTACGTTATCTTGGCGTAACTGTCAACTGCATCAGGACGTTCTTGCCACTTCTTGTTCAAGTCCCACTGGTTTCATTGGATAAAAGAGTAAAAGTATCTCTCTTCCACGTTTTGCCATGACTGGTAAATGGCATACATCCCTCAAGAGATACTTCCTTTTCAAGGCATGTGCTTCCCGCTGTTTCTGCTTGGATTAGTTCCATGTAGAACGCATCAAACTCTTCGCGTGTCATGGGACAGTTAATATAATCTGCTTCACCCTTATCGTAACGCGACTTCTTATAGGCCTTGCTAAAATCAATGGATTCTGCAGTTACGATTGGTGCGGCCGCATCATAGAAATAACAATAGCGATCATCAATCAGAGTACCGATAGCCTTCATCATACCTTCAGAACTTAATACTGCATGTCGCGATAATTGTTTAGTACTCCGGAATCTTTGTTACTTCTTCACCAATCACTTCAATATTGGGGTGATTGCGTACCGTCTCTGTGACTGCCTTAGCAACCTTTTCACGGTCTACTGCTAAAGCACTGCCTGCCGGCACCTTGTTGTTATCAGCTATCTGCATGATCAATGAGCCAATCTGACGCATCTCCTCTTTCAAAACACCGACTGCATTTGTGAGTGCGTCAGAGCGTAATGAATTGGAACATACCAGCTCCGCAAAGTCATCACTATGATGCGCTGGTGAATGCTTCACTGGTTTCATCTCATAGAGACGAACATGAAATCCTCTTTTGGCTAATTGATGCGGCTTCACATCCTGCTAAGCCTGCACCGATTACTGATACATCCATTGGCTATTCCTCGTTTTTCTTTGTATTTTGTTGTTTGTCTTTTTGGCAGTTGTTTTTAGTAGCTGCCTTCTTTGTTGTCTTCTTAGCCGATATCTTCTTTGTTGTCTTTGTTTCCTTTTCTGCCTTGGCCTTATCCTTCTTGGAGACAATACGTTCTCCTTCTAGATTTTCCATGTAATGACACTTCGGGAAGTTTGAACAACCTAAGCAAATATGTTCATAGCGACTCTTACGTTTTCTACAGTTCACTGCCAGCAATCAGGGCACATCTTACCTGTTGGTTCTGGCTTTTCTTTTCTGGTTTATCAATTTGTCTTGTACTATCGACGTTGAAGTTTGAACAAGAGATAAACTTACCAAATCTACCTGTACGATAGACAAGTTCTCCTAATCAGGACAAATTTCACCAACTCTTTCCAACTCTTCTTTTCCTTATTTTCAGTATGCATGTTCTAGTAATGATGTTGGAAGCGGTATAGTAAAGTCTTTAATGTTGTGACTTCTTCTGTATGTACCATCGCGATTTCATCTAACGTGGATTCCATCTTGGCGTATGCGAACATTGATGAATATCTTGGAAGAATTCATCTAGCTTCTCCGTTGTTAGGATACTCCTGTTCTGTTGGTTTGAATACTTTTTGTACGACTGCTTTCGAAGCCTTCTCTAAGTTGCGTAGCCTCTTGCTTGAATTATCATAATCTCATCGCATATGTGAAAGATCTACCGATTCATCTTCTTCCAGTGCTTTTAATAACTTGGCTTCTGTATATCTTGCTGGTGGTTCTGTAAGTGTTGGTTCGCTGAGTTCCTTTGCGGCGATTTGTTCTGTTCTTCAAAGGATGGTACACATCCTTACCAGATTCATATCGTCATATACCTTTTAAAGTAACCATCAAACTCATCGTAGCTTCCAGAAGCAGTAAAAGTCATAGCATTCTGACTGAGTGTTAAACTGTGAGTGAGTCGTACTTCAGCTGCAGACATGGTGATGATAAGCACGCACATAGATCAATGCATATAACTTCTGTTCGCTTGATAAGTGCGCCTTTCAGCTTTTCTGGGTATTGGCAAGACTTGTTGGACGTGCTTCGTGAGCGTCTTGAGAATTTGCATCATTACTTCATGGTATCTACCCAGATACCTGTTTCCCTATATTTTGAATGGGTTCTCTGCTGTTTACATATGCATCTGATAAACGTGTACTATCGGTACGCATGCTAAGTAATCAAACCTTCTTGACCATTTCCTACGTCTATACCTTCATATAACCGCCCGTGCAGTTGACATCGTACGCTTTGCGGAGAAAGAAAAGTTTAGTGAAAGGCTTCTTGTTGTAAAGTACTTGTAATAAATGGTGGACGTGCTTCACGCTTGCGTGTTGTAGACTTGATATTAGACACATCATCAGTACCTCGACATGCATCATATGCTTTCTGGGCTTCTTCTTGTGTTTTAATTCATGCTTTTTCCATTGATCTTTGCAGGAAGCCGACAATCGATCTTATCCTTGCAGACTCGCATCTAATGTCAGTATTCTTCTGGAATGAATGCTTGGTTTCTTTTCGCGTTCAACAACTACTTCAACGCTACTGATTGTACGCGACCAGCGAGACTTGGAGCGAGATCTTATTATGTAATAGTTTTGATAACTTAAAGCTGATAATACAGTCTAAGATACGTCTTGTTTCTTGGGGTGTACAAGGTATATCAATTGCACGTGGAGATTGGAACGCTCTTGTACTGCATTTTTGTAATTTCATGGAACGTAACACGATCGATTGCTTCTTCTAGCTAGTCCTCTTGGGCTAGATGCTAACTAACTACCCCTTCACGGTCTGGGTCGGTTGCTGAGATATACCGCTTTGCTTTGGCAGCTTCTTCGCGTAGTTCTTTTACTGTTTCTTTTTGTCCTTTGATATCTCATGAGTTGGTGCAAAATCATTTTCAACATCAGCACCAAGACCCTCTTTCTCCTCTAGTCGCTAGATCTCGAATATGTCCCTTACGCGAAACAACAGTATGTGCTTTTCCTAGGTACTTTCCAATCGTCTTTGACTTTGATGGTAGCTCCACAATACTAAGTTTTTCATGTTGTTCCTCCTTGGCAAAATTCTTTTCCAAAAATAGCCGAAAAATTCTGATTTTTCAATCATCTTTTTCGGAATCATCTCTTTATCTGTATCGTATCGTATAAAATCTGTGCTCCATCCATTAATTTATATAACCCATCCCCTGTTCACTGCGATATGATGAGGGAAATACGCAGATATCCTTATCTAGTGCGATGGCTTCATTTACAGTGCACATCGTACCTGAACGTATCTTTAAAGCCGCAATCACAATCACACTCAAGCGCCGCTAAATGCGATTCGCATGCATGGGAAGTGATGCTTGCGCACCTGTCCAGATGGATATTCACTTAATATTAAATCTGTCTTTGTAACTGTTGATGAGCTGCTCGTTTCATATGGATGAATGAATATCTAAGCCACCGATACATATCGTATGACCGTTACCTTATTGCCGTATGTACATAACCATCAACCTGGCAGGTCCAGAAACTAACACAAAACGTTCCTTAAGTTCATTACGCTTTCAACTAACCACTTTTGCATAATCAGTCATTTGTCGACGCGATCATCGATTAACATTGGCTTACGCATAATGAAATATCTCACTATAAAATAATACCCATGGAGGAAGCGTAATTTTTCGTAAACTATCGGGATGCTACTATCGTAAATTGTAATATACGAGTCTTTGATTGGAATGTCGATTGCTTGCATCATCTTGTAAAAGCTTTCGCAATCGTATCCCAATCTCCATGTGCATTACTGATAGTGTAGCCTAATTTTTCTTTTGTCCATATAAAAACTCTCCTACTATTTATAGAAGTTTCTTGTTTATTCCTAGAACAATTTCATCTTCATGTATTCTTCCCACATGTGCACCAAACTCTTACGATGAATCTTGTTTTACATAGGTATAGAAACTATATGTTGCTTGGTTGGATAACTTTGTGTTGTGGCATCATACTCTGGATATTCTTATCGATTCCAACATCACACGATCTCCTGTAACTTTCGCATGAATACTTGCAGCTGCGATAGAGATGGATTTTTGATCACCCTTTACAAGTGGGATGATTTCTTTTCCTCAATTATTAATGGCATCGCATCTGTTAATACGATTTCTGCGTCAGAATGGATAGCGATTTGTTCCATTGCGAGCTGATCTGCACGATAGATATTGTGCTGATCAATATCTTCCGGTGATACCTGGACTGATTTCAAACCAGAGTGCATCCTCTTGAATCTGTTCAGATAGCGCATCACGCTTCTTTTCGCTGATAGATTTGGAATCATAGATATCTGGTTTCATATCCTAGTGGAAAGACAACACCACACTGTTACTATCATAGCAATTGCGTCCTGCTTCATCAGTCCGATAATCAATTTCTCCAGTGGCCAATATTGATGTTCATATTCATTCGGACAGATTTTGGTTCTTCATCAACTCTCTCCAATGTTAATCTACCCAATTTTCCCATGGTATGTAGTTCTGTTAAGAAATAACTCCGCAGCACGCTTTACATCTAATTCACTATCTGCTTTGAGTAAGTTTCTCTTTTCGCAATCGCCTTTAACATACCATTTTGGATTGACTTTACCACTATCATAGATTTCTTCCAATAGATTTGGATAAAGATCTTGAATATAGTGAATGGCATCCATAGCTACCATTTTATGTAGTCTAAGATATCATCATATGATAGATCCTAGTGCCTGCAGTAAGGAACCTGTCTTTTTCATCATCAAACTTTGGCCATAGTCACACCTGGTGTATCTAATAAATCTAAGTTTGAATCTGCGTCGATAACCAAGTTGAGGACGTATTTACACCTGGCTTATCTGCTGCCTTTTAGTGAGTTCTTACCGTTATACGGTTGATCATCGTCGACTTACCAACGTTAGGGATACCACAAAGTCATCGCACGAACTGCACGTGGGCGATATTCCTCTTGCAATCTGTTTCCTGACGCTTTTTCTTCCATGAGCTTGATTGCTTCACGGATAATCTTTTACCACACTGTGGATCTCTCATTAAATCTAAAGCTGACATGCATTCTCACCTTGGCTTAGATATTCTACCCACTTCTTTGTCTGAACTGGATCTGCCATATCAATCTTTGATAAAACGATTAAACGAGGTTTTGCCCTGTGCCATCTGCTTCTAGCATTAGATTGACAGATGCCTCGAATTCTAACATCCGTAGCTCCATCAACATATCAGACGACTTTCAAACGCTCCGTCATTTCACGACGAGGCTTTTTCCATATGTCCCAGATACCACTGAATCTTTACCATGTGTATGCTCATGCCTCATGGATAGATTATACCACGTCCTGGATACAATATCGGACTTGTAGAAATGCACCATAGTAACGTGAGTCAGAAGAATGTGGACGATTATCTCCCATGCAGATATTCATCCTCTCAAGCTTCCTGTCTTAAAAATCACCGGTGAATGTTCAGGATATACTTGTATAAGACGCATCTAGAAATGGCTCTTCTACTGGTTCTCCATTTTATATAGAGCTGAGTTATTACGATATTCAGCTGTCTCACCGGTGCCAATGACGACGCTTGATGGGATATTCTTTTCTCTGCTAGATAAACAATGACAGTATCAAAAACGCTTTTAACCCTGTTGACGATAGCTAATTAAATCAGAAACGTAAAATACCCATCTTCTAATGTGTTATACATGGAGCTTCCTTTTACCTGAATTGGTCTATACCACAAAGTTCACAATAATTAGTACCACCGCAAAGAGCACTGTACTTTTGAACGAACGAAAAAATCGTACTCTTCCTTGTTATCTTTTCTTTGGTTGGTTTTTGTTCATTTCTAATTTTTCCCATATCGATGACGGTTTGTCTCATCTGTCAATCGTTCCATAACTCTTGTTCATCAAGCATTTCTTGATCTTTAGTCATATCCGTATTCATATCATGTACCTACCATTGAGTATTATATCAAAAGAAGGATAATTTCTCTCTCTTTTGTGACTACTACTTCGACGATCTTCCTTGATACGAGCGTTCTTGGAATAATCCTTTGAGGTAGCCGAGCTAGCTCTACGAACCTTACCGTAACGTTCTCTCTCAATCTTTTCAATGATTGGTGAACTGGGAATGTTCTCTGTACACCTACACCGTTGAAATCTCACGAACTGTAGAATGTTGCGCCAATACCACCGTTAGAACGATCACTACAACACTATGTAAGCCTGAATACATGTCTTCTGACCTTCCTTAATACGTACGTTAACCTAACTGTGTCACCTGACTTGAAATCAGGAACATCTGTACGTGTAGTGACTCTTTGTAATCTTTTCTACTAAATTCAACTTCATTTTCTTTTCTCCTCTTTACGATTATCAGCTGCTCATGAACTTAGAATTATATCAGCGGAACAGTGACGCACTGCCACATGTGCCGTTAAATGATACCATAAGCTGCGATTCTTCGAGATTTTTATTTCTTTATAGAAGTTGTATGGAAATGACACCAAACGTTATATGCCACAAAGACAATCATTGCAGCCACAACAAAGATAAATACTTCTACTAGAATATACTATCAATCTGACTACGTAAGAGAACAGTTCCTGCATCCATAACGAAATGGAACAGTAGCAAGGAAAGTATTTCATGTCTTTAAACCTCACCGCAAACCAAAGCAAGTACAGATAGGAAACTTATGCCATCAAGCAGAAATACGTTTCTACACCACTTAATAAGAATACATAAGATGGTGTCGTAGACAGCGTCTGCATGGCTAACTGCATCTCGGCAAGTGTAGCAGAATCCAATTGACTGAGCGTTTCACTAATTGTGCCTTTGTTCATCATGATAGAAATTGTAATGTAGTTTAACATCATGAAACCTACAATCATGATTGCCTCGCATCCACCATGACCCACCATACATAAGTGCGTTAGAATCATTCCCCATACGATTCTTTAATATCGTACGATATGCAATCCATCTTCCACATTCTTCGAATACAGCAGCCATTAGACCACCTAGACCGCATATATAAAATCTTGTTATTGCAATTGTTTCTCCAATTGCGCTTCCAAAAGATTGTTTTGATTGACTGCCGCTGGTGTAAATCAAACACAAACATCCTGCAATACCCACAATCATTGGAATAAACTCACCCTTCTTCTTGTGGAAATAAAGCGCTAAAAGAATTGGTAAACCAAACGCAATCACACATGAAACAATCATGCATGCAATGGTTAAATTAGGAACTGTTAAATTCATCGCTTATCCTCCGTTATCCATCCAAAGTGGACACATGCTTTATAGATTCCATCATTGACATTCAAATCCGTCCATAGTCTGCGAGTTCCTTTAATGGCGGAGATGCATTTCCCGCTGGCGATGAAGTCCATCTTTTATCAAACATAACGCTATATCATTTTCCATCTCCAAACACTACTACATCGCTTGAATCTGCATGCGATGCTTCAACATATCTAAATTCATCTTTCTTATCATGCTGAAATACAGTAGGTTTTGAGTCATGCGTAATATGACCACATCTACCCATGGATTTTCCTGTTCATACTGCATCATCAAATGCGAGATATACTATAAGGATATTTTTCTCTTGTGTAATCTAAACTTGGACTATAGATGTAGAGTTAAGTTCCTTTCGTGAACCTGCTTGTTCAAGGAAGCGATAGTCACATGTATGCTTTATCATCATCTGGCATCAAAAGCCAGCCAAATATCCTCTTTGTCACTATATTTTAATAGTTCCTGTACTTTCCAAATGATGGTTCATTTTTATAATTTGATGTTGATACTCTGAGCAACCACCACCTGCACATACGATATTATGAATACCTCATCTGATTTGTAAACAGAAACTGTCTTGTAGTGTGCTCTACCAGTTGCGATAGATACGAAAATGCCATTCTTTTCTAATTGATGTAGTGCAGCTTTAACTGTACAATGCGATGTGTTGCATCATCTGTTAGTGTGCCATCGATATCAAAGAAAAGAAATATTTCTTTTGATTATTCATACTTCACCCACTCGCTTTGAATTTGCTTTGCCGTCCTTAGAAATGACATTAACACCACTTATGATATCGACCGCTGTACATCAGCCAAAAGTCATCTTCTGAAATTGTGGTTTGTTTGGATCAAGAACTTGGCACCTTCTTGTTGTTTTAGAAAGGTCAACTCGCTCTTGTGGTCATCAGTACGATTTTTCTAATAGACTAGATAGTCTGCACATAAGGCATCCTCTTTCCGTCTCAATCCTCCTTCCCATCCCATCGGTACAATTGATACGACCTCTGGATTTTGTTCTGCAAATGTATTTTTGCAGTTGCCTCTGCATTAACAAGGGCTCCTGTTGCAATCTGGTTTGCACTCACTGCAGAAGCTAATCCTAATACACCTGCACTGGTCGTATGGATTATGTCTTTCATAAGTCAACCTCCTACAAACTCACTTGGTGAATTACTGCAAAACCCTCAACATAATACCCTTTCTTTCACCAACAAGGATGTAAGATAGTTCTCTTTTCTTGATGCTAATGCGTCTTCTACTGTCTTAACAGGTATTACTTTCTTTGCGCACTTGTTTATCGCTTCTAAACTAAATCACGAAATACATCAATGATGACGGTTAAGCTTGTAGCTTTCTGTGCTCCTTTCTGAGTGGCAAGATTTGAATTTTCCTTTTTAATTTCCTCCAATCCTTTTTAGCTGAGTGCTTGCGAAATATAGTTATCAAGGATATTATATTGACTAAAGGAGATGGCAAAATAGTAAACAAAAGCTCATTTACCATTTGATTACCTACATCATCGCGTAGCACAGTTCCTATATGCACCAACAACCCATTGGTCGTTGTCGGCAACCTTGTTCTACGTACTTATTATACAGATGATAGAAGAAAATGTGATATTGATCACACTTCAAGTACGTATGGATGCGGTATTTTACGAAACAAATAAAGTCATTCGAGTCTTTAGACGATCCACATAACAGTAAACGTGAACTTGTTGAAGTGCCAATGCCACAGCTTGGTCAAGGATATTGTGTCATTTTATAATGAGTTGAAATTCATCCAACGACATGACGATTTTATACAATTCTCGGTATCTGGAAGATGATCCTCATGGTGTTGCGATTATCATGAAGCGTTTTAGAAGATGGTTCTTTAACTTTGGCTCGTGAAAAAGAAAGCCCGAAAAGATTAGCTGAAAAATGCGATAGATTCCATATATGAAGTGACAATTTCTTGGACACGTTAATTTAAGACATGATAAAGGCTTGATTCCTTGCCTGACAAGGGGTTAGGCCTTTAATTTCTGTCTGTATTCTTTCTTCGTTGTAATAGTGTATGTATTCTTCCATGTACATTTCAATTCTTCCAATGTATGGAACCATATTCGTGTCCGTAGAACATCTCATTCTTCATCTTCCAAAGAAGTTCTCCATCACACAATTATCTAGGCAATTTCCTTTACGAGACATTGATTGGATGACGTGTTCGTGTAGAGGCCTTATGGTATTGATTCATTTGATATTGCCATCCTTGATCAGAATGGAATATCAGTCCTTCTATATTTGGATATCTAGAAATGCGATATCAAGCATATTGGCAATCTGCTCATGGTTTGGATTATTAGATATATTCAAGATATAATTTCTCTATTATGCATGTCGAGAATAGGGTGATAGATACAGCTTGCCTGCGGTGATGTGGAACTCTGATACATCTGTGTGTCCATTTCTCGTTAACTGTACTTCAGAGAAGTTGCGCTTGTAATAGGTAATGTGATTCTCTTCATCAACTACCTTTTCTAGTAAGTGATTCTGACAGTACCATTCACATTGCCTTTGTATGATTTGTATTTAGCTTTAGGTGTATTTCAAACTAGACCCATCTTATGCATAAACCTTTGTATCGTCTTATGATTGATCGTTGGATACAGCTTTCTGATTTCCAGATAAATACGTCGATATCCGTATCTTCCTTATGGGTATGAAAACGACTGATGATGTCGTTCATTACATCATCATACTTGAAATCACTGTCTTGTTTGTCTCTTCCAATCATAGTAGTCAGAACGGCTGATATGATAAGGCAATTGTGTACTGGTATTTATCGTTTGGATGATATATCCACAGGTACATGATAGTTCTTGCCTTAGTTCCGATATCGCCCTAACTATTTCTTTTCTCTCTTTTCTTTCCGTAACTAAGGCATCTAATATGAATTCGTTCTCTATTAATAGCCTCAAGTTCTGCTCGCGTAGGAGCTTGTTTTCTTTCTCCAGCTCCTCGACTGTTTTCTTCTTTGGCATGTCGTCCTCGCTTCCTTACAACGACATTATATCCATTTTCTTTATATTCTTTAATCCATCGAAAGAGAAGACTATCGATAGACAACCCTAAGTCATATTGATACGCTCATTATTGACTTATGAAAGAGTCAATACTCTCTAGATGGCTGCTTTCCTTTAAATTGGATAGAATAATCGTGAGAACTATGACGTAGAATATCAAATCCATGTTTGTCAACTAGCCTAACAAGATATTTAATTTTAGATTTTGTATTTTTCCATTTTAACTGGAGCTTAGAAAATGTGGTTCCAAGTTTTTCGTTCCTTATAGATTTGAACCTTGTCTTCAAATGTAAATTTCATAATAAAAATGAACCTCCTAAGTTGTTGTCCAACTTTTGGGAGTTCACTTCAATAATCAGGTATTATTTTATTCAAATTCTTCTTTTAATGCAGGATTCTTTTTCAAATGCATGTGCTACATACAGAACATTCAGGCACAATCTTTTCACATTCTTTTTCTCTTGCGTGTAATACGCAATCTAAACTTACCAGCAATCGTACTGTCCCTTCATGGATGGATCAACAACCGTGGTTTATATACCCACTTTCATCCTTTTCTAATACTCCGCAAAGACCACTTCTTTGCCTTGTCGTTATAGACTTTTTGCACCATTTTTCTTCAAAACGAATTTCCATAAAGTTCTCTCTATTCTTGTCATTATACTCAATTTACAAAAATACTGGAATAGATGTTGTGACATAGCTTCTGTGATGTTAAACGAGGTATGCTTTTTGTAACTTGTAGCTAGCTTGAGGCATACATAGTCACTGCTAGGGCAAAACGACAATACCAAATCTGTCCACCCCTGTTTTAATCAATCTGACTTGCAAAGCTATTGCCGCTTCCTTGTTGCAATAATATCCATTCAAAAGGGCCACCCATTGTTCCGGGCTTAGATGATTGTTCTCACTGTGATATTGTTCGTAAGCAAACTCGCGTAATCGTAGCATGTAATGTTTTCTGTTTTATAAAGAAATCCTCCTGGCATTATCGTAACTGTCAGGAGGATTATTGTTTCAAAATACTTATAAATACACTTTAATGAAACATTGTCAGATAGTTTAAGACAAAGATATAATAGCAAAGACTTCCTAGTAACACAAAACAGTGAAGATTTCATGATTGCCAAATGATTGACTAGATAAAAGCTTTGGTTTCAATGCATAAATAACTGCATTTCTATCGTATAGGCAATTTCCACCTGCCAGTAGCCACAAATGCCTGTAACGATACTGCACTTAGTATCTGTGGTAAAACATAATACAAAAGCCAGCATAAGCGAATACATCACTGAGGATACCCACTTAGGGACGTTGCAAAAATACCTTAAAGACAATTCCTGCAATTACGATAATCCAAATCATCGTCAATAACATTTGCCCTACAGTATCCTTTAACGCTGTTAAACAGATAGGTGTATAGCTTCCAGCAATTAAAATAAAGATGGAAGAATGATCAATCTTCTTTAGAATCATATCCCATCGATTTGATACATGGAAGCTATGATAGCTTTGCAGAGGTCTCCATACAATAAAATCATACTTAACATAAAAATCATAAAGTCAATCATCGAGAGAAATGATGCTTGATAGGCTGCTTTTAATGAGTAGAATTGGCTATACCAATAATCGCAGCCACCATTCCTATAAAGTGTTACCGCACTCCAAAAATCTTGATACGAAATACTAAATATTTCTTTCTATGGCTGATTGTCATATCTTTTATATGTCATATATCAGTACCTCCGTTCTCAAAAACTTATTATCGGTTTTTCATTAACTATATACATATTATCGGTTGTTAAAAACTCGTCAAAGATTATAGTAAAACGTTGACGAGTTCTTCACTTATGTATACACTTAAATTATGAAAACAAACACAAAAATTGAAAGTACTCTTCATGAATTTCGTTTGCCTACATATAACGGAGATTCCTGATGTTGGTCTCATCTTGAACAGGTCTAAATTCATCGATAGCTACTTCGTTGAGTTTCCTGAGATGCGGGTTACTCCTTCGATGATTTCAAACTATGCAAAGCAAAAGCTCTTGACCGCGTAAATAAGAAAACCCATACACGTGATCAAATATCAATCTTGCTGTTTTATTGTTTGTGCAAAGACTGTATTATCAATTGAAAACATTCGTTTAGCACTGCATGAATTCCAACAAGGAAATGATACAACTGAGGAACTACATCAATATTGCAGTGAATCCCTTATGAATACATATCCTCTTTTCTATCATCATGAACAAAGTGAAACACCTTCCCTTCATGATGACAAGCATCCAATGCTAAATAACATCATTACTGCTGTTGCACATAAGATGTATCTCGAAAGATACTTCGCATCGCTAAAGAAATTGATGATTTACTATATTTAAATAAAGCCTCCCAAGTTTAGCTTAAAACTTAGAGATTTACTTTTTAAATAATTTAAAAACTCATTTTGCCTGTATGACGCCATTTTCAAAATCAATGATATGATCAAAATAATTTATTATATTGTGTCTACATGATGAGCTATAAATATAACTGTTTGATCTAGAGATGTTAAATATTTTTATCATTTCTAAGTTCTTTGCCTATCTAATGCATTTGTAGATTCATCAAATAAAAATGATTTTATGACCATGGATAATCTCTCTGGCAATTGCTATCCTTTGATTTTGACCGCCAGATAAATTATTTCCGTCAATCATCTGGTCATCGTCAATTATAAATTCGTTAACCTGACTATTTTCAATTGCTTTCTTATATTGTATCTCAGAGTGTCCATTATCAAATAATGTAATATTATCTTTTAGACTAGCATTAAATATATGTGTGTGAGTTACATATCCAATTAACTTATGTATAGTATACGCATTTAAATTTTTTATAGTTATGGTCACCCAAATAAATCTCTCCTGAATAATTTTTCTATGCTTTTAGTCAATAAATTAAATAATGTTGTCTTTCCTGTCCCTGATGAATGCGGTTATGATATATTTTTCCCAAACTTAAATTCTAGATTAATATTGTTTAATACCTCTCCATATGAAAAACTAAGGTTTTTATTTTGATATCATAATTTTTCTACTTTAAGCTTTCATCAATTTTCTCAAATAGAACACAATTATCTTTACTAATCTGTTTATCCCTTTAACTTTTACTATATTCTTTATGAATTTTGATAAATGAGAAAATAACATTCTGACAAATTTCCCACTGATAATATCACACCTGGTATAACAATCTTAAAATATATTAATACTATTGCAAAAGCATTAGCGAGTCTTGTCCTATTAAGCTCCCCAAAATCCAGGATAGTCTCAATTAGACTTGTAGTTTGTTTATCTTATTTTTCTTCTGTTCATATATCAGATTTTCTTTATCTAACAAACCCAGTTAGAATCCCTTTTTGTTATATAAATTCCATACAGAATACCCTTCTAAAAAGTCGGTTAGAGTTCCTTAAATACTTTTCTGAGTTTGCGATCTTAACCTTTCGTTTTCTTCTGATTTTTCTTTAATAATCTCGGTAATACAAGGTTTAAGGAAAAATCACTAAACTTCTTATTGCAATTCCCCAATGCAATATAATTGGTCAACAAAGCTGCAAATAACATATCAATTGTATCAATCAAATTAAAAATTAATTATTGCATTTTTCAATTTGATTCCGTCATCGTTAGCTTTGAATATATTTCACTTTCTTTTATCTTAGATTCCGAGGTTTCTTATTACCTGTGTAATATATTACGCGATATTTTAAAGTGCCTAGCATCTTTGCTTTGTGATTAAATAAATATAGTTAAAAGAATATGCAACTATATGTAATCTAAATTTAATAAAATCATGTACATTGCTTCTATATACTTTCCTCTATTATTCTTTGCTACAAATAACGTTAACTGATATAATGCCTGTAACGAAAATATTGCAGCGATCATATTTTAGAATAATACAGTATATAACGATGCTCTGGGTTTAAATATGTCGTAGTTCCATAAAATTGCCACCTTTTAGTTTTATATTCAATGGCTGGTTACTCAATTATGTCTACTTAGAAAAGCTAAACTAATATTGTTTCTTTTTAATCTCCATATCTTTTATATCCAACTGCTGTGCATAGATACTGCTATCTTTTTATCTCCTCATATTACTACAATTAGTCTACACCACTTCAACAACATGCATGCAGATATTTTTATTTCTAATTTTTACTACTTGTACAGAAGTTGCATCTTCTGCTAAGACTTCACAGAACCGCACTCTTTACAAACTTTGTAGTAGGTTCTTTTAGCTCTGCAGTATCATTTCTCAATTGCAGTGAAATCACTTGTGTATCCTTCTGTTTCTACAGGGTCTACCTTCGGTGTTTCTTCAACTGTCGCAGTTGGACTTGATTCTAGTTCAAATTGTTCTTCTGTTTCTGTTTGGGCTAATTCTTCTTCAACCGTTTCTTCTGCTTCCAAAGAGCCGTTTCTTCTGTCTTTTACTTCTTCAACTGTAGATATTTCCTTCTGCCTCAACTCTTCACTATAGTCTTTCGCAAAAAGAGTGCCTTACGACGCACCAAAGTAGATAATATTTAGACTAACATAGATAATACCTGCAATGAACCTACACAACCACAAATACAAGTAATGAATAGGGACACAAAACTTGCTGGTACTAATACCAAAGCTTTACTAGTATCCCATCACAACAGTAGATACAGTACTTGGTGGTAGGTACATTAATGCTCCAACCATCCACCACCACGAGATGACATACATTACAACTAAGTAAGATTCATATACTGTGGAAAGCCTTCCTTAATCAATCCTCTTTCAATTTCAAATACTCCAATAAACCAAGATAATCAATGCCAGTAAAATGGAAAGAATTGGCCAAAAAGCAGAGCCTAAAATGATTTGCAGCGTACAGATATTTAGAATAGGTGCTAATAATGCGGTAACATATCTGATCCAAAATAATTCCATTAAAATACTCAACGAATACATAAATATAAAAACAGAATCTGTATTGGTAAACTTATAAACTTTAGAAAATTCAGCCACTTTAGTGGGTACGATAGTATATTTTATATATTCCCCTTTTATCTATTATGCGTAATCTGAGAGAAGTAGCATCGCTCTTCCTGTGAACTATCTTTGTTTTGAAACAATTATTTATTCCGTTTGCTTTCTACATCATAATACTTGCAGAGGTATTTACCACTTGCTTTTATCTGCTAGATAGAATCCATGTGGTATCTCACGTTCTACGGATGTAATACATCTTGGGTTTTGGCACTTGATTACATTTAGCAAAGTTCTTTTGGTAGTTGTAGATGGTCTTTTACTAGACAGTACACCATCCACAACTTTATTGATTGTGATATTTGGATCAATAAAGCCAAGAATATCTAAGTCCAGATCCAATCATGGAATCAATTTTAATAATATCCTTTGCTTTATATTTTTCTAGATACCATTTTGAATAATCAACGGAACAATCCAACTTTTCTAATTGTAATAGCTGTAGATTTCCATGGTTACCATGCCTTGATATGATCTAGTACAATTCCTGTTTTACACCATCGATATTCATTATTTGACCTCCTTTGACGATAGTGAGAGATTTGGGAATCAGAGTCCATACGGATATATTGCCACAAAGTGCTTGTCTAAAAAGTGCAGCACGTGGTCATCATCAACTTCGACAGATATCTCTCGTTGACTCTTGGGAGCGGTGTAAGATAGCCATATCTTTCTTTGCACTTGCAAGTTTGTCCATATTCAAGATATGGGTATCCTTTAAACGAATATAGTCTTCTTCGTTGAAGAATCTTTCACGTTGCACTCTTGTCATATGAGATATCTAACTCAGGCATTACGCTTCCATTGTTTCTGCCTGCTTATAGCAGCATCCCGCCTTTTTCAAGCATGTCAATATGTTGGCACTCGTAATTCGGTGGTGCAATGAGTACAAACTCTCATTTTCGCCGGCGTAACATCGCTTCAATTAAGGAGTGAACTGGTTCTTCCAAATCCTTTAGTCCGCCACACACAAGCCTCACTGTAAGATCAGTTAAGCCCTCCTTTTCTCTCAGTGATGGTAAGAAGGTCTGTTATGTGTTGAGTTGGATGATGACGCTCACCATCACCACCATTGATGATAGGTACCTGTTGTTCTGTCTTGCAGGCTACGATAGGTGCGCCTTCCTTTGGACGTCTCATGGCGATGATATCCAGCGCAACAACCCACCGTCTCGAACCGTATCACTCATACCTCTCTCCTTCGAGAGCGGAGCTAAGAGGAGGCTTCAGAGAATCCTACTAAGAACCTCCAAGCTCTAACCTCCTGCTTCAAAGCTAAGTCTTGTACGTGCGCTGTTCAAGAGAATAGCGTTGCCAGTTTCTTTCCCTACAACATCGATGTATTTGTCGTTGGTCGCATGATATCTTGCAACCTAATCATTTTATCGATTTCTTCTACCGAAAAATCTGTGATGCTGATTAAATTTCTAATTTCCATTATGATTTCTTCATCAATGATTCATCACTACTGTTGGGATTCTTGAAACTTCAATAAAACGTCTTCTTCCCACCTTATTTATCTGTGAACGATTCTCCTTCCTAGTCTTTAGTGTAGCAGTTCCTATGATTTCATCAAGTGAAGTATTCTAGTTTTTCATAACTATAGCTTCTATGATTTCTTTACATAGGATTGATTAGATTTGTGGTCTAATTGTACAGCAGTATTCTGCCATCATCATCTCAATGACATTTCTGCACTTGGAGATACCACCACACCAACACCAAAGATTTGTTGCCTGTAAACTTCATATACCATCCTTAACGCAATCGGAAAGATTGCATATCCTGAGAGAAGCCACCTTTATTGGCAATGACTGGTTTTCACGATTGATATCAATGCGCATTCCCATCAGTGTATTGATGAGTGAAATCATCTGCTCCACCTTCTTGTACCGCACGTAATTTCTTTTGATATCTGTTACGTTTGACTAAGCTTTCATATATATAGATAGGTTCTTTTGTTGTGACTTCTCTTTGATTTTCTTTTGTTAGTTCTCTAACATTATCCGCATTTGTACCAAATGCCAGTCCCATGGTCTAAGCATTTGGACAACTGATATTGACCTCGATAATACCAACGTTATCAACCTTATCCATTTCTTTGCCAGTGTTACATATTCTCACGGAAAAACCATCGATATTTGCAATAACTGGTTTTCATAGATCATTTCTAAATCTTTAAGTTCTTTTCTCTTGAATTACATTTCCATGCCTGATTTTCAAGACCTACATAAACTAATCCAGTCAATATTCCGCGATTCCAGGCTGAGGTTTCACGTCTGGAACAGTAGTTCCCTATTTTGATATTGCTTCCAAGATATTGATGTCATAAAGTTCATATCTTCTGCCAAAGCCAGCGTGCCACTAGCTGGAATCAGTACTGGATTATCTAATTAACCCACTTAAATTCACTTTGTATTTACTTCCATAACTCCTTATGTAAAAGAACTTATTCTTCACAGATACGCTTATTTCCTACAAGGTTTCGCATGAACAACTCCATACAGCCTCCAGCCACATGCCATGTGTGCTTCAAAGTTATATTGACTATCCTGCGCTTTCTTACGATAAATCACCGTTTAACACATACGTTCAGGCCCACAGGCACAAACATACTCTGCTTGATCAACCCATTTTGTCACAAAGCCCTTTTCTCCATAGGAACCATCTTCTGTATACACTGTGATTCTCAAACTGAGTTTCTACTATCATAGAAACTTGATTCTTCTCTCGAAATCTAAGAATGATTCTGGCTTCTTTCCGTTTCAGCCAATTTTTTCATGTTTGGGTTAGCATTGGAGGAACACCTTACCCACCACCAATCAATATCGATGAATTAGGAATCAAGTTAGGTTGTGTTTATTTCCCAAAGGCCAAAGAATGTCTAATGCAATTCCTGTTTCCATTTGGCTTAATGTTTTGTGCCTTTTCCTACTAATTTTGTAGATAATGGTTAAACCTTCATCATTCCAATCTATGATGAGATTGGTCTTCGTAACAGAAGCCTCAATTTGATATTGATAAACTGACCTGGTACTAAAGCTTAACTTCTCAGATCTCCACCAGTTGGTTGTGAAGAATATTCATGTTTCAGCTATTTTTGTATTCTCAATGATTCTCACTCTTCCTCCACAATGATTTATTTTCTTTTCTCGTCTTGATAGACGAGTTTTCCATTCATTGAATGTAGCGACTTCCTGTGGGCAAGATGGCTAATTTCAAACGGCGCTGACCTCTTTTGCAAAGAATTCTTCTGATTGGATTCTTGCCAACTAACATCTGTATCAACAACACAGATATTCGCGACTTCTCCATTTTCGATATATCCACCATCTAAACCAAATCGTTTTCTAGGATTACCATCAGTTCAACGAGTCGTTCAAAGGAAATCACATTCTCTTTACAAGTTCTGTAGCAAGATACCGCAAATGATGCTTCTAGTCCCACAACCCAAAGGATGACTTATCAAAGCCTCGACTTTTCTTCTAAGCTATGTATATCGCAATCATATCGATCACAGCTGTCGACGATGTATTTCTAAGATTGCTTTTGATCCTCTGAGACTGATTGAGGATCTATTCGAAGTTTCCTTCATGCTTGATTGTATCGGCATTAAAGGCAATATAATGTATCCCGTTTCCGCAAGTTACATCGATTCCTGTTTTCCTTTTCTTACGTATCTAAAAGTTTTCGCGGACATGGACAAATATGATATTGCTTAAATTGGTTTCAGCAGATGTCTGAATATCTCTTTGGTGGTTTGTAATGCTTTCACTTGCGGTGTTGTACCAGTGTATGGAATTGTATTGAGGCTTCTATCTTCACAATGGGCAGATGATCTTACCTAAGCTTTCAGGACTTGGCACCATCGCAGCTTCCATCGTAAAAATCTGCTTGTACACCAACACCATCATCAGAGAACTCTGCTACATGGTCAGCCATCTCATCCAGTTTTGAGCAATATACCACGACCTTTTGATTTTCTTGTGATAGCAACCAAAAGGCACTACTTTGATTACTTCATCCTTTTCAATGATATCGAGTTGTTGTTTGAGGTTGCATAATCACAAGGAGGTGGACGGTTAGGTATCGTAAATACTGTTGTGAATCCTCCACGCAGCCGCCATTGAACCCAGCCGATCGTTTCTTTTATAAGAAAAGCTGGCTCACGGAAATGCATACATCAACGAAACCCGGTAAAATATATTTAAGATTAGTCAAAACAACGTCACTTTGAACAATGTCTGAACATCAAATGGGACAAGAAGTCTATCACCTCAGAGATATGATATCCATCTTCTCAAACCCTCGTGTAGATCAAGTTGCGTTTCTTAAGATTGTTTTCATAGGAACCCTTCTAAAGCCAATCTACTTAAATTTTCGATAATATAATTGAACTTTTTACTTTTTTATAGATTTTGATTGATAGTCTAAACACTAAATGAAAAAAGAAATTTACTCTTTATAGTTATGACGTGTTAATTTCTAACACTGCTAAAACTCTGACTAAATTATCTTTATCCTTCAAGTTTATACTATATTTGATTCATCTAGCTTCATTAATTAAAGTTATATAAACCAACACTCATTGTGCATTATTATTGAATATGTTAAATTTACACGGCAATTTAAAGTTTGGAGGTTTTGCAAATATATTATTCCGATTAGAGTTATGATAGCTAGATTTCCTTATCGCAGCATTAATTGTTTTACCTGTATATTTATCAAAGAAATTTGGTTTTGTAAACAAACTAAGACTGCTTGCTATTTATGCATTTGTTCTTTATTTACTATGTGCATATTTTTGTCATCACCATTGCCTCAAACCAGGGACATTATTTCGCTATATGAAAAATAGACAAACACATGATTTAATTTCTTTTTCTTCTATAAAAGATATTATCTGAGAAACAAGTAATCTGAATAAACCATATACATACTTGCACTTATTTAAAGAGTTTGCTTTTTTACGTTGTTTTAATATTATATTAACAATCCCATTCGGTGTATTCATGCGTTAATTTTTTAATCGTAACTTCAAACAAACAATAATATTTAGTTTTTTATTAACTTATTCTTTGAACTTAGTCAATTAGATTATTCTGATTTATACCCACCATACCGTCTATTTCAGGTTGATGATTTGATTTTTACTACAATGGGTATGATTGGCTATCTAATGACACCTATATTTACCACATTTATCCCTACTCTTGAAAAAAATAGACTGCACACAATACCACCAAACCAAGTCAGTAATATTTAGAAGATTAATAGCTCTGGCTGTTGACTGATACTATTAAGTTTTTAGCTTGTTCCTTTAGGATCTGTTTTAAGACTTATTCTTGGAATCTTCACTTTCAACATTCATGAATTAATCTTGTATTCTATACTCTCCCAACGGTTACTCACGTTGTATACCTTCGCAGAAAGGTAGTTAAGAATGCAGGCTCTGCAGCCGAGGAAAACTTCCATTTATAAAGTTAGTATTACGCATATATTCATTCTACTTTTGTCACAGTATGTATCAGAAGTCTACGAAATAATATCCTGTTGCAGTTCCTATTGATACCATTATTCAAGATTGGATGTTTCTCGTATTGTTTCGTTTGTCAATCTCCTAGTATTCACGACCAATTTCCTATCTGCCAGCCTAAAGAGGTCGTCGATTTTTCGCATGATCGATTATCTGGTATTCGCCAATGTAATCGTAAATCCATAATCATGTGGAAGTATTTAAGTTTCTTTAATCTTATAGCTTATAGGATTCAGAGAGAGCGTCCTTTCACTCTCTTGATCACGCTAGTCCGTCTTTTCATTCATATTCTGTAAACCGGGTGTTTTCAGAAAAGGTCATGGTCCTGACTCGTCTTGTGGGCAGTAGGATTGTTGTGCACGCGCTACCTTGAATGCAGTGACGACCACTGAGTAAGATGTCCGCTGCCTGCCTCCCCTGGTAGTCTGCAGGTTGTGTGTATTGCGGGTATTCAAGTAATCCATTTTCATGGATTCATCATCGGTAGAGCCTTCACGGATCAACACCATTCAGTAAACGAATCACACTCTCCGCGGTGACCATACGGAAAGCCATTTCTCCACCCGTTAGAGACGTAGTCACTGATACTGGCGAGTTCATCCTACATGTTTGGTAATACGTGCATCAAAGTCCTTGTGGCATGACCATACAATGGCCAAGTCAAAGTGATCCTTTTGGGATGCGCTGTCTTGCTAGATTGATTATAAGACATCAGCTCGCTGGTGACATCTAATCATCCACTGTAGCTATTTTCTGTCTTCTGCAGTGGGTGCCTCCAATGCTGAGTTGACACTTCGCGGCTTGCCCGGAATTACGCACCAAATGGTCATCTACTCATCACATGGCGATAGTGACTCACAGAGCAGGTCCGCGAGATCTGTGCGAAAGTCCACCGCCACCAGTCCGCCGCTTTCATTGGCACGGCCAGTGATTGAAGTACTGACACCCAGTCACGATCACATTTGTCTCTGGAAATAGTGTTAAGCACGGTAGTCCTCATAACAAGCCTCCCATGCGAGTGGATCGTCATCGCTTTCTCTAACCCGATCATTCTCTTTACAATGTTTGGAATATATGCGAATTAGTGCTTTTCTTTTGCGTCTTCTAATTGGAGACGTCGTTATTTGTTTTGAGGCACTCTGGGTGTTTCTTCAAGCGCTGAGTGAGTCCTACTGTATTGCCTTCTTCATCACTACTACTATTAAACCAGCAAGGTCTTTTGCGATAAACGTATTCACCTTTTTGAGGTTAGTTTACGAGTCGCTCATCGGTGTAGTCGCGTCCCTTATACTGTTCTTACAAAGTTAATGACTCTGCAAGTCAAGCAAAGGGATACAAGGTGGAAAGCCTTTGTGCTTACGATAGGAGGCTACCACGTAACCAGATAGGTCTTCTCGTCGACTGGAAGTGCTGTACTTGTTTACTCCTTGGTATATCTCTTCTGTCAAAGGTCAGAGTGGCTTGAATCACTTTTACTTGCCTTTTGATGCCGTGCGTAGTGATAATCTTGCCAATGCAAATATATGCCATCTTCCTTCTCGCTTGTTTTCAGGATGCTAGCAGGTCTGCGTCTCGTTCGAACTTGATTGTTACTTTCTTGCTATTACTCTGCAGAAGCAACGGGCGCTACCTGGACGTAATGCACTTGCCATGCTGCTCTGCCAATCAGACGGGCAATATCATCACATGCATACATGCTGTAAACACACATCTCTCTATTTGCTGGGCATCAGACGTACATCGATGAGTTGCTGTCTTCAACCATTGGCTTAACACTAAATTTACGAAAGTACCTTATCCAGCTCTGCCATGATGCTCACGCTTTCTTCTTGGCGTGCTATCTTCTCATCCTGGAACTTCCTTCATGCAGTACCTTTGACGAGAAAGAATGTTTCTAACTGTATCAGAAGGCTGGGCACCGTTTCAACCAATTAAAGAGACCTTTTCTTCATTTACTACTACCTGTTTCAGGTTCTGTTGTTGGATTGATATGTCCGATTGTACATCAATTTCACGTCCATCTCATAGCAGGACGCGAGATCTGCCGCAGCGATTTCTGATATCTTGGGAGCCTTCGCCAGCACCCATTCTCTCTTTAAACGTAATTTAACTGCATGGTATAAATACCTCCTATTTTGCATGTTTATTATACTGATTCGAAAATTCACTGTCAAGTAAAAACCTTTACACCATTAAAATTTCAAATGGATTTCTTCCACCAAAAGCCATTTGAAAGTTTTGACCTGTACGCTTTTGTGCATTGCCCATCATCTTTTCTAGACTTCTCCTGTTTAAGGGAACCGTTTCTCTTGTCATGTACCCATGGAGTCCATCAGCCTTCATCTTACCGAATTGATTTGATTAACCAGCGACTTCATCACGCCACGACCAGAACCATGCAGCACGCTTCTTCATTGTGCCACGCATCTTTTCTGGATGTGCACGTTTCTTCAAGTGTCATGGACTGGATAGTTGCCTTCATATGACGCATAGAGTCTGCTCTGGCCTCATCTAACATACCAGCGTATTGGTTTCTACCTGAATCATCTTCATGATGCTCCAAGAGCACCTAATCTTTGAATCTGTTCAAACTGCTTTAACATGTCATCCATTGTGATTGACCTGCAAGCATACGTTCAGCCATCTTGATGAAAGCTTTCTTCGCAATTCAACTTCTCCTGTGCCTTTCTGCAAGTGCTAAAGCGTCACCCATTCCAGAATACGGTCAGCATACGATCAGGATGGAAGATATCCATATCTTCAATCTTTTCGCTCTCACCGACGAAATTTGATAGGAACGCCTTCGTGATCTTCTTTAACAGAAAGAACACCACCACCTCTTGGTCACCATCAAACTTCGTTACAACTAAACCTGTTAGTGGTAACGCATCCTTAAAAGGCTTGCGCGACATTAACGATATCTGACCAGTCATCGATCGACCGTCAAGAGAATATCATTTGAGAACGAGTTCATCTGATTTTCCTTCACTCATTCATTAACGCTTCATCGATATGTAAACGACCGCAGTATCGATAACACTGTATCGAAACCATTCTTTTCAGCATATTCCATACCCCGACGAACTGTTTCAACAGCTGGAGTCTCAGTACCTAGTAAATACTCAGCACGATGTACCTAATGTCGTACTGGTCAATCGCAGCAGGGACGAATCCGTCGTAGCAATTAACAATCACCTTCATTGAACTTCCTTTTACAGATACGTGCAATCTTAGCAACGCTAGTTGTCTTACCTGTACCTTGTGCCGACAAGCGTAATTTTAGTAATGCCATCTTCACAAAAGTTACAGACCAGCCTCTGTACCAAGTAATTCAATGATTTGATCATGAACAATTTTAACAAGCTGCTGTCCAGGTTCTACACCTGTAGTACTCTTCACCTCTCGGACTTTGTACAGAACTCATCTAAGAATTTCTTTTACAATTCGATAGTTTACATCTCTTCAAGTAATGCTAAACGCACTTCTCAGCATGTCTTCCATATAGTATCCATTCAACGTACCCACCGGCCACATTACGTAACGCTTTATTCAGTCTTACTGTATGAATCAATGCTGTGTTTATACCTCACTCTTTATCAAAGCGCCTTATTTTATCATAGTTACTCTCTGCTTTTAGATATGGTGAAGTGTCCCAATTCTCTACTTATCGGATAAATTCAACCTTTCCGCAATCAACTCCATCGCTTTCGTCTGTAAGTTCACTTCACTCTTCCTTAATCGCAATCACAGTTTCCAATCTTACACGCAGCCTTACATGATTCACAATCCCATCACAGGCGCACAGTAAAAATCGTCGAGACATCACTCCATTGTCCGTAAATGCGCGTTGACACTCAATCTCCCATCGTTGATTGATTCTCTGAAAGATTCGTCCATGTATCAAGGTAACGATGCACCTTTCCTAATAGCACAAATGTATTTAACATAATCCACCCCCATTAACTATGTACACTGTTCTATTGTCTTTCCCACGAAAAATCGTTGAATAATTCAACTGATTCAAAAGTTGATATTTACATCTCATCATGCATACAAAATACTATGCATGTTTCTCCATTATTCCAGTGCTTGCTTAAAGTCTTCCAGTAAATCTGTAATATCCTCGATTCCACAAGACAAGCGCAAAAGTTCATCGGTGACACCCTGCTCTAAGCGCTCTTCCACACTTAAGCAAGCATGAGACATCGTTGCAGGATGAGATAAAATTGATTCAACACCACCAAGACTGACTGCTAGAATTGGAATCTTAACCTTCCTTGTAAAAGACATCAAATCATCTTTACTCGCTAGAAGATGATAATACTGCGCCACCACACTTGGCTTGTGACATATGAATATCATGACCAGGATGAGAATCTAAACCTGGATAATACACTTGTTTGATCTTTGGATGGTTGTGCAAGAATTCCGCAATTGCCTGTGCATTTTCAGAAGACTGTTTCATACGTAAAGCCCATCGTCTTCATACCACGCATAATTAACCAAGCATCTCTTGCACCTAAGATACCACCAAAGTTCTTCCGGATAAAACTAACTGTTTATAGTATTCTTCATTATTTGTCGCAACAACACCAGCCACCACATCACTATGACCATTGATAAACTTCGTAGCACTCTCTACAACGATATCAACACCTAACGCAAGTGTATCTTGAAATAGCGTTGTCATAAAGGTGTTATCGGCTACCGCAATCAGTCCATTCTTTTTTGCAATGGATACGATTGCACGAACATCACATACCTTTAGTAAAGGATTGGATGGTGTCTCAATATAAATCATGCGTGTCTTATCTGTAATCGCACTTTCTATCTCATCAAGATTTGCCATATCTACAAAAACTAGCTGAAATTTGATAGCGCGTAGAATCTTCGTCGCAAACTGACAAGTACCACCTACACTTCCTTTGGAAGGATGACATGTTCTCCAGCATTTAACAACATCAAAACATTCGATATTGCACTCATACCGGAACTAAAACTTAATGCATATTTGGCATTCTCAATACAACGAAGACCATCTTCCAAGGCATCAATCGTCGGGTTAGAAAACAGGTATATAAATATTTCTGCTCATCCAGTACAGTTCAGTATTATGAAAAGTGGATGTTTGATAAATCGGTATCTAGCAGCATCAGTATATTGATCGATACGGTATAGCATATAATAATCTTTTGTATTCTGTTTCATCTTTTGCTCCATTAAAAATTATGAATCATTTTGGTTGGTATCTATTGTTGTTGAAACACCTACTTACTAGCCTACACCCTATCTATGATAGCTTTCAAGAAAGCAAATAACCAGATTAATAAATAAGCAAATAGTTGAAACTCATCAAAATTATCATTTAGATACCAACAATTCCAAAAATATCTTTTCACTTTATCGTAGATATTCATCTTTTCTGCGTATGTATACAACTATTAAAATCTTTATTACGATAACTGAGCATATCTTGTTATTATTTTCGAAAAATAACTCAGCCTCGACTTTATTTCTATTTTTCACAAAATCACAAACTGTTCTTTTCTAAATCATAGACATTTACCTTTGTTTCCATAAATCGTTTTACATTGAGTAATACCTAGTTCATATATATCTTTATTCACATAATGAACTCTTTTATCACTTGAATGCGGCTTGCATTATATCCTTTGTATACTGTACTTCTGAGTTCTGATGGAATGATATCTGTAAATTGAAATAGATACAAAAGCAGATACATACGAGTAGATTGCAACTTTATACTTATTTTTGAAAGAAAGTAATATTCGTCATAATCACCTTTTGTTGAAAGATATACTCCTCTTTCTTCATCGAACTAATTCTCCTGCTTCAACCATTCTAGTTAAATATATAGTTGGGATATTAGAATTCACTAGTTCACCACTTGTAATAAATCCACCCATTTTTCAATCTTTTTCTCGTATCTTCTTTTATAATCCATTTTAGCCTCCATTTAATGTTGTAAATACTTACATTATATTATCTAGTACGCATATTTACAACATTGATTATAAAGAAAAAAAGCCACCATAGTGACTTATAGATTACTTCGATAATCCTAACAAGGACTTAATCTTATTTTGAATACGGATATTGCGTTGTGCCTTTTTGATATCTCCTACCCATCTACAGGAAGAATGACAGCCAGAACTACAATCTCCACTACAGGAGCTTACTCCGTTCTTCATTACATAACGAATATCGAAATGCAACGATTACAACAACGACCATTAATACTAAGAATGTTGAAAATATTCATATAAACGCTCCTTTAGTTAACTATAACTAACACATTAATAGTATACTTCTTTTTCTGATTTGAAAAGTCAAACGCAATAAGAAATTAAACGTGATGCACTAACATTGCCAAACGTATCAATTTCTCGTCTTTTTCAAAATCGATATCAAATAATTTTTTCAATCTGCTGAAGACGATACTTAACTGTATTCAGATGAATATAGAGCCCTTCTGCAGTCTTCTGTTTTTGAGTATTGTGAGTTAACATACATACACAATGTCTCGTAATACTTCGTCTCATACTTACGATCATACGCAATGAGTTTTTTTGTATCTTTTAAGTCAACCAATGTATCTAGTGGTAATTGTTTTTCTAATTGGCTATGCAAATAGAATCAATTAGATTCTGGAAAGTTGCCTCTTTTCCTTTGCCTTACTAGCTGCATATTCTGCCTGTCTTGCATATCCCATCAAGATGATGAAGTTTTTCAAACTGCATACTATATCCAACATGAATATTTGGGTATTGTTTCAAATCGATATAGCTTTGTGCTCACCAATAAAAGATAACACTGTTCATTCACAATACCACCTAATAGGTTTACATCACTCTTCTGTATCTCACTTAAGAAAGAACGCAATACAGTAATACGATTTGCAATTGTAGTATCAATATATGCAAGCATGTAAGTACCTTTGATGAGATAACCAGTTTCTTGTAGTAATTGAAGTCCTAATGATTGACTCTCTTCATCTTTTGTAGCAGTAAGGTAAATGCTTGTTCACGTTTTCGATCCATGATTTGTAAGTTGATGACGTAGATAGATAGATGAAGCATCCGCAAGTAATTTAACATCCTCTTCACTAATTTCATTCTCCACCGCAACCGTTAGTTTTCCAATCGACTTCTTCTTTGCAAAAATATCGATTACATAGACATCTCTTTGATACTCCGTATCGAATATACGCAATGGTTTTTTGAATACCATTCTCATTGAGTAATCCTTGTTCTATCAATCGATTTACAAAGTTTCGTTTTAGTTTTGTATCTTGTAAAAACGATAAATATACGTAAGCATCTGGTACCTTAGAGCAGGTTACTAATTGATATGCATCATCCATAATCCAAATCGGATTTTGAATTAACTTTGCAGCCTTTGCCACAAAGATTTCTAGTGTTGCACACTCACTCACCAAATCAAATAATTCTTCTTTTCTCATACTCCTATCTTAACACTTAAAAAGGAGAAATCTTACGATTTCTCCCAAGAGGGATTATTTTGTTACGTATTCAGCCGCAGCTTCACCACAGATTCTTCCACCTGTTAGAGCTGTCATTAATGTAACACCTTCAACGAGTGGATATGAGTTGTTATAGATTTCTGCAATTTCATTACCAGCTGCGTATAGACCACCGATAACTGTTCCATCTTGCTTGATAACTTCTAGATTAGAGTTAACAAGTACACCACCAATACCACCTAAGGATACTGGTCTTGCCTTAACAGCATAGTATGGACCATCACCTAGAGATAACATATACTTAGAATCTTTACCATATCTGCATCCGATCCATTTGCACAATCTGCATTGTATGCACTAATTGTCTTCTTTAGTGCATTGCATCAACACCCATTGCCTTTGCAAGATCTTCTACTGTATCACCCTTGAAATACGGTGCCGTTTTTAACACCATCTTCTAATGCAGTTCTAAACTCTGTCCATGGTTCATTGACACTAAATAGTGGTAATGATGGTTGATATCCAACAGCTGTTTCTACATTCAATTCTTTGGAACCACCTTGCTCTACTTTCTTCACCATATCATCTGACATGATTGAGAAATAGTATTCACCTTGTGTCGCTGCGGCATTTGAAGATAGCGCTGTATCATAGTTTAAATCTTCTGGCGCAAATCTAGAACCACGTTGGTTAACCCAGATACTTGTCGCAAGATAGATTGCCTTTGCGATTTCATCTTTACCAGAACCTGGTTCGATTCCAGAGTAGGATGTTACACCATGGTACTGTTGGATTGTCTTACCCTTTACCAGCACCAATTGCTTGTGACATTGTTGCGCCATCACCTGTTTGTGTACCTGTTGTAAATGTAGAGCGGTGAAACCAACTTCCTTTTCAATAACATCATGCATTAGCACCGAAACCACCTGTCGCAAGTACTGCCGCATCACATGAAATTTCATATGTTGTATCAGAAGACTTTGCTACAACACCTGTAATCTTATTGTCTTCTGACTTTAGTTCTACTGCAGGGAGTTTGGTAGTAAATCTACCACCCTGCATTTTCAAACTGCTTTAATAGGGCCTGATAGTAGCCAAGCTTATTGGATTGATCTGCATATGCATGATATGTTGGGAAGCCATTCGCATGTGCTTTCTGTTCGTTACCAACATAGACAAGGTCCATACCATTCTCTTCTAACCAGTCAATTGTTTCACCTGAGCGGTTAGCGATGTTATAGAACAACTGTCCATCATCCATCCAACAGTTATAGGATTGCCAATATGCAAGATACTTCTTGTGTTGTAAAATGTACCAGCTACACCTGCTTCTTGTTGTTCTTTAGAGTTAATGCCCATTGGTCCACCTGCAATAACAGATACACCACCAATATTCGCAGACTTTTCAAGTAAGATAACCTTTGCACCATTTTGTTGAGCTGTTAATGCGGCAGTAATACCTGCACCACCCGCACCAATAACAACTACATCAGCAGTTAACTTCTCTGTCTTTGATTCAGATGCTTGTGCACTATCACTACCAAATGAATCAGGATCACCACCAGCAGTCTTAATCGCATTCTTAACTGCTTCCTTAATCGCATCAGAAGTGATTGTCGCACCAGTTACCCCATCTACATTAGGACTGTTCTTTTCAACAATCTTCTTTGGTAACTCTGTAATATGCAGTACCAGCAATCTCAGGTGTCTCTTTATTATCCTTTACTTCTACATTTGTAATCATTTCCCGAAGAAATTGTTGTGCTGACTGTAACCTTTCCGTTACGTCCATCAACTGTTTCCTCATAGTACCATCTTTTACAGTAGTACTCTTTCTTCGCTGAGCATCCAGCTAGTAGCATACCTACGCTTAAGCATGCCGCAAAATAAACGTTTGTTCATAGTTCTCTCCCTTTGTTTGCTTGATAAAATATCACAAAAGAGTTAAACCATTGTCCATTTCGGACAATGGCATAGATGAGCTCGTCAGAAATGAAAGATCACAGATACTAACTGGTAAATTATCCTCTTTCAATTTTAAAATATATGCTGTTAGCATATGAAATTTTGATATCAAAATTACATAGATATTTCTATATACAAAAACATTATATATTTTTCCCCAAAGTTTCTGCATGTGATATTTTTCAAGGAGAATAAAAGATGCATAAAGTTGATAATAAAACGTATTGAAAAATATTTATCCAAATTAATCGACAATAGTCGTTTAAAACGATAGACAATTTAGCTAACACCTACATTTAACCAAAAACACCAGAAAAGTACAGAAAACATACAAAATATCAAAATAGAATCTCCAAATCAAAAAGGCAACAAGAGTATTCAACATATGTATTTGCCTGTATTTTGCAGAACTATTAGGTGTATCAACGGATGATATATTGAGTGCAGGAACGGTAAAATTGCAACTTTCACTCATAAAACAAATTATTCTATTACTTTTTCAAAAGAACCTAAAGAAATTGAAAATTATATAAATCGTGAAGATAAATTATTTTTGAATCCTGACGAATATAATATAAAACATTTATTGATTATGCATTAGAAGCCGAAAACTATATGCTCTTAAAATACCTAATTGACATGCAACTATATCTGGTTCATGTAGGAGATAATTCCGAAAAATATTTTATCGTCATCTGATGATGGTCAAGATTTTGAATCTTTTGGTGCAGGAACAAGTATCAGAAGAGAAGTCGATAATATTGATACTCTTGAATACACTTTCAATCACCAATGTGACTTACGCTATAAAAATGATATCCCTAGCACTTAAAGAAAAAGATTTTGGAAATGCTTAATAAACTTCATGCAAAGGAAGTCCCCTTCCTTTACCGACTAGACATGGTTGGTTCATGTTGTTGAGAACTTTGTGCTAAGTAAAACAAAAAGAAAACTTCCAAGAGTTCATTGAAACAATTGTAGCTCAGATAATTCAATTATCAATTATTTCTTTGAGCCTTTCACAATAAAAATATACTCATTTGGGACGTAAATATAATTTCAGAATATTTTTCATCGCACCTTTACAGGAAAAAAATATTAAAGCTTTAATTATTAATCATCAGGTTTTTGAAAGTAAGATATTTTTGCAAAAGGCACTAATCATAATCAGAAAAATGATATTATTCTAAAAATATAGCAGACTATAAGCAAACACTTGCAGACTATCACGAAATCAGAAATATTACATTCGGGAAAATATTGAAGACATAATCCGTCTGGTCTCTGAGAGGAGGGAGGGAGGGAGGAGAGGAGGAGAGG
>BNJU01005155.1_pt1 | contig 37513 bp, 59 predicted proteins | sample 8539281 | NCBI WGS metagenome assembly BNJU01 (sample SAMD00202456, study PRJDB9452) | human saliva metagenome | isolation source: human saliva | place: Japan
TGAAGAACCTTAAAGAATACATCTTACCAACGAAAACCCGCGCCGACTTCATCCCTGCACAAAACAGTGGGACATCATATAGACTACGTTCAGATAAAGAAATACTAATATGTTTTAAATCGATTACTACGAATCCTTGCGGATTTGTTTATAGTCGCTGTAATGGGGCACCGGATTGAGCCTACGTCTCAATCTCTACCAAGCTTCAAACTGACTCTACGGGTTTCACCCTAGAGTCAGTAATTCACATTGGTTGCTATCCCCCATTACCGCTACTATAAAATCCGCAGATTCTACGTAATCGATTTTCTTTTATTGAAAGAGGCTATGTGTGCCCTGTTTTTGTAGGTGAAGCGGTACGGGATTCTTAGTAAGAGTACGGGAAATCGTAAGAAAGAGTACATCTGTAATTGCTATAAAAATTGGTATAAAAAGCTAAAAATACTGTTTAAAACGCGGGATAGTAGTGGTAAAATGTAGGTGAAAAAATGTAGCTTGTACTATGGTTTCTTGAACAATGAGGTGAGAACATGTACTTAAAAAGTGATCAAGAAAAACATCAAAAAATACCGACTTATGGAGCAGCGCCTTACCTATTCATAACTATCCTTGTGCTGAATTTGACTGGTTTGCTGCTGAGTCAGTCAGTGCTTGAGAGCGGACTGTTAAAGGGTGGCTTTAAAGATTTGTTTTATCTGATTGGCTTCCTCTTAATGGTCGTTGCAGCGAGAATTCAGTGGCTCAGCGGGGTGAAGTCGTTTATTAGCACAAGTATCCAAACTAGCGAACTCAAGACAACAGGAATTTATGCGCGCACTCGCAATCCAATTTACTTTTCGTGGTGGCTCAGCAGCATCGGGATTACCCTAACCATGCATAATATGTGGTTGCTGATTCTGATTCCGATTCAGTGGGTGTTATTAACCGTCGTGATTCGTATTACCGATGAAAAATGGCTCTACGAACTGCACGGAGAAGCCTATAAGGACTATTGCGCGAGAGTGAATCGATGGATTCCGATTAAGAAAATTAAGTAACCAAACTAAACATATTTGTAGAAGGTTCCTGAACTTCATCCAATAGCATGTCTAATGGATGGAGTTTTTTTATACTCTAATTGAATCTGAAATGAAATATTCGAAATGGTACTTTTAGAAACATCTAAAGATAAGCTATAAAAGGCAGTGCATTCTAAGTAAAAAAAATTTTTTGCAATAAGTGTTGACTATAACAATGTGTCATGGTTTAGAATGTAAATTGTTAGGAGGTGGATACATGTACATGATAAAAAAAGCAAGTGAGATTAGTGGTGTGTCAGTACGAATGTTGCACCATTATGATGAGATTGAGTTATTATCTCCCCAGAAATCAGAGAATGGATATAGGTGTTACACCGAAGAAGATATGGCATGTTTGCAAACCATACTATTTTACAAATATTTAGGATTTCCACTATAAAAATTAAATCACTAATGGCAAAAGATGATACCGAACTACTAACTCACTTGAAAAGACAGTTGACCTTAATGCAAAAGGAAAACGAGAGACTCTTAACATTGATGGAAACATTACGGAAAACGATTGATTATGAAGAAAGGAAAAATTACAATGTCAACAAAAAGAAAAAAATTTAATGGGTTTACTACCAAGATAATCAAAAATACAAGCAAGCTGCAATCGATATGTACGGAAGGAAGTTATTGAAGAAGCCATTGAAAAACACAAAGGGCAAAGGAACAAGAAATTGACGGATGGTTTTAACGAAATATTCTTCGCTTTCTCTGAAAAATATGCCAAAGGAAATGAGCGTGGCATCTAAAGAAAATGTAGATTTGGCAGAGAAACTTCATAAACATATTTGTAAATACTCGTTCGAATGCCCAATCGATGTATTTTCAAACATTGGTTATGGCTATGTTCAAAATCCAGAATTTAAAAACAACTTAGATCAATTCGGCGATGGAACTGCGCAGTATATATGCGATGCCATTCAGGAATATGTGAAAGAAAAATAGGATGAAAAATCATTAACAAGAAACAGTAAATCAAAAAAGGATTTACTGTTTTTTGTTTTTTCATCTAACCTTGGATTGGTCACGAATCAAAAAGCTTTAGCCGTGTAATAAAAAAATAAAGCCTCCTTAGTGAAGTTTCGTATGTGGTCTGCAAAACGACATCGAAAGAACTAAGGAGGTTTTGTCATGGGAGTTACCGATGACGTAGACAGTTTAGCATATACGAAGAGAAACTGTAAGTACTTTTTCAACTTTATGCAAAAAAACGAAAAGTAGCATATTTGCTACTGTAGCATATATGCTACTTTTCAAAAATTAAAAACACAATTCTTAAACGGAGTGTCAATAACTGGAAACGTTGATTTAATAATGTTTGTAGAGAGTGCAGGAAGCAAGTGTACACGGTATATACTAATTTATATATTTGCATGAAAGCTTAGTGTGATGCGGAAAACGGGCTTTAAAAATCCGAACAAAAAATTCTTTTTTTTAAGTAATTTTCGTCCTTTTCTGTTACAATAAAAAAGAACTAAAACTAAGGAGGCCTCTTATGACAGCTCAAACCACTTCATTAGAAAAGATTATCGTACTCGACTTCGGAAGTCAGTACAACCAGTTGATTACGCGCCGTATTCGTGAATTCGGTGTGTTTAGCGAGTTGCTACACAACGACATTACAGCCGAAGAAATTAAGGCACATGGCAACGTAAAAGGGATTATTTTCTCAGGGGGACCACATAGCGTTTATGCAGAGGATGCTTTTACCGTGGATCCTGCGATTTTTGAATTGGGAATTCCAGTGCTTGGGATTTGCTACGGGATGCAATTGACAACGCATCTGTTCGGTGGGAAGGTAGAATCGTCCACAACGCGTGAATATGGTTCTGCGAAAGTCGATGTCTCTTAACACCGCTTCAGGCATTTTCAAAGGGTTAGCTGAAGAGGAAGAGGTACTCATGAGCCACGGCGACCGTATTACTGCGATTCCGGAAGGCTTCAGCGTGACAGCATCGAATGCGCACACGCCATTTGCGGCTTTTGAAAATCAAGAACGTCGCATTTACGGCGTGCAATTCCACCCAGAAGTTCGCCACAGTATTCACGGGAACGACATGCTTCGTAACTTCGTGTTCGATATTTGTGGGGCGACAGGCGACTGGTCGATGGACAGCTTTATTGAAATGGAAATTGCGAAAATTCGCGAAAAAGTGGGCGATAAGAAAGTCTTACTGGGTCTCTCAGGCGGGGTAGACTCTAGTGTCGTTGGGGTTCTCTTGCAAAAAGCAATCGGCGACCAACTCATCTGTATTTTCGTAGACCACGGCTTGCTTCGTAAAGGGGAAGGCGACCAAGTGATGGAGAGCCTTTCTGGTAAATTTGGCCTCAATATTATCCGCGTGAACGCTCAGGAACGTTTCCTATCGAAACTAAAAGGCGTGAGCGACCCTGAACAAAAACGGAAAATCATCGGAAATGAGTTCGTGTACGTATTCGACGACGAAGCAGCAAAACTCACGGACGTGGATTTCCTTGCGCAAGGAACGCTCTATACAGACATCATCGAATCTGGAACGAAAACCGCGCAAACCATCAAGTCTCACCATAACGTAGGGGGACTTCCAGAGGACATGCAATTCGAACTGATCGAACCGCTGAACACGCTCTTCAAAGACGAAGTACGCGCACTTGGCACAGCGCTTGGTATGCCAGACTCTATCGTATGGCGCCAACCATTCCCAGGACCAGGGCTTGGAATCCGCGTGCTTGGGGAAGTGACCGAAGAAAAACTTGAAATCGTCCGCGAATCTGATGCTATCTTACGCGAAGAAATCGCCAAAAACGGCCTTGAACGCGACGTATGGCAATACTTCACAGTTCTTCCAGGCATCCGCAGCGTTGGGGTAATGGGTGACGGTAGAACGTACGACTACACGATCGGTATCCGTGCCGTAACAAGTATTGACGGCATGACGAGTGACTTCGCTCGCCTTCCATGGGAAGTGCTGCAAACCATCAGCGCCCGCATCGTCAACGAAGTAGCGCACGTCAACCGCGTCGTCTACGACATCACGAGCAAACCGCCTGCAACGATTGAGTGGGAGTAGTTGTAGGAGAGCCAGAAATCCTTGTTTATCAAGGGTTTCTGGCTCTTCTTATTTTTTTACTGCACTTTTATTGCACTTTTTTCATTTCTTTGTTTCGCAAGTAGTCTACAGTAAATTGATTCTTTGGTGAAGTATCATAATTTTGTTTTGCTTCTTTAAAGGAAATGGCTCCATTTAATTTGTTAGCTACCTCAAAATTACTGTTAGGATAAAGATGTCCATACGTTCCTAAAGTCGTCTCAATATCTTCATGTCCTAAACGGTCTTTAATGATGAGTGGGTTTTCTCCCATACTGATTAACAAGGAAGCATGCGAATGCCGTAAACCATGAATTCTGATTCGATGAATACTAGCCAGCTTAGCATAGCGTTCAATAGCATGTGCTAGCGTATGTTTTTGGGTAGGAATACCGTTATAGCTCATTACAAAGTCTGTCTGAATTAGATTTTGTTGTGCTTTCTTCCATTCGGATAGATAATTTAGAGTACATTCATCTAATACAATATGACGAACACTCGCCTTTTGTTTTTGGTTCAACAAATCTATAATCCGATTGATTCTTGTAATAAAGTGTTTTGTTGATGGTTAGTACTCCAGAGTCAAAATCAATATCTTCCCATTGAATGGCAGTAGCTTCACCAATTCGCATTCCAGTCATAAATAAAAACCACAGAGAGATAAATAAAAAGTGTTGATAGTAATCTTCTTTATAAATTAGAGATTACTTTTTCAAATTCTTCTTTTTGTCCAAAAATTCAATTTTAGACTTTTGCTTTTTCACATTGCCAATAATCTTAGATGGATTTGTGGTGGTTATCCCAAGGACAATTGCTCGATCCATAGCAACTGAAAATAGTCCTTGAACAGCTCTCACATAAGAAGACTTACATTTTCTTTGATAATTTTAGTTGCTAATTTTGCACATCAATAGGCTCAATATCGGAAACAGCCATTTTATCAAAATAAGAGAAATGTTTCTTAATAGTTGGTAAGCGATTTTCATATGTTCTGAGCTTTACCTGTGTCTTATACCATGGAAGAAAAAAATTTCAAAGATATAATGATTAAACGTCATTTTTATCCTTATTCTCACTAATTCTTCTGGTTTCATCAGTAGTAGTTTTGAATATTCTTCTCTTGCTTCTTTTTTTAGTAGTGAATCCACTACGATATTTTTTGAATTTTTCCTTTAGAATCATAACCTAGATTTGCACTGAAAAATAATAGGTTCCATTCTTTGCTTTTTATTGGGTCTTTAACCATAGTTTTTACTCCTTACTGTGCAAAAACTACTCAGACCTGTTTTCATTTGAAAACCGAATTCCTAGAATTTCTTCAACAGCTTCACGAGGGACTCTATCTAACTTTCGAGATTGATAGTAGGTATGCCCTTTTGTAATCATCAATTCTTTTGCTATGATGTCTGCTGAAAAAGAAGTTCCATATCCTAGCTCAACTAAATCTTTTTTTGTGACCGTTATCATTATTACTCCTTTCCCATTATAGGCTAGGAAAACTCCAATATTCACCTATAATTATATCAAATATTTTTATGATAATACATTGACAAGAGAAGAATATCCCAGCAATCGAACAGCTCTAGCAAAGCTCACGGGCATTTCACCCCTGCATGATTTTCATGTAGCCGTACCCATTGTCTGCGACGCTACTAACGCTCGGACTGTGGCTATACGGGAGTATCATTATCACGATAAGAAAGTCATGGCAACAATCCTGCTAAAGATTGTTTACGAAGTTTTAACATGAATCGCTCGCTATCTTCATAGATCATGGCGTGTTAGTTCGTTGGCTCTTTTCTTATCGAAACGTATTCGATTGGCTTTATTCAATTGTCAAAGAACGTTTGGCTTGTTAGCCTATCAAAACATACTGAACATACAGTAGGCTTTGATGGAATAACAAACCTCCCAAATCGGGAAGCGTGGAACGGTTCAACACGCTTCCACGAAAAAATGAGATTATTTAATTTCGAACGCTAAAATCTTGGTGATGAGTTTTGTTTCCATTCTGCCACGTAGGGTTTCATCAATAACCATATGAGAATTGCCATATTCGTCTGTCATGCGACGCAAAGAACGTTTTGAGGTATACCCTCGATAATGTTTAACAATCTGATTAATTGCTTCCACGTCGCATCTGTCGCCTTTACAATGAGGGGGAAGGGAACCCTTGGATAGGCTGTTTTCATTCTTTACACTCCTTCATGAATTCTTTAATCATGGCTAGTCCACTTATTCGATGACGATAAACTGTTGAACGATTTACATTTAGTAATTCTGCAATTTCCACATCACTCATATCCATAAAATAATGAAGTAAAATGATGTTCCGCTTGTTCTCTGGAAGGTGGCGTAAGGCTTCGCTTAACAAATCACTTTCAACATTGATTCTTAATCCATACAATGTGAATAGTTGAAAATCAGTGACATACGTATCAACCGTAGAAAAAGAGGTGACAAGGTAGTTATCTATTTCAGAAAATGAAACTTCTTTTTTGGACAGTCTGCTTAGATGTTTGAAATAATCTTTCCGTTCATCTTCAATGGCTTGTTTGCAGATATAGTCAAACTGATTTTCTATGGTTTCTTGAAAAGAAGATGGTTTCATGTTTTTCACCCCCTTTCTGTCGTGAAAGGGAGTGGCATGTACTTCTTTATCTCCCTTCATACTAAGTCCCGACACGAAAGGGGGATTTGTTGCATAAGTGAAGAAAAATCTTAAAAGATATTCACGAAGTAGCCAAAAAACACATAAACAGATTGTTTTCTCTGTTCATGTGCTTCAATTGTTCTGTCTATACGATTTGTAAAACCACATTGATGGTCATATTTATCTAGTGTAGGTGGGTAAGTTTTTTTGATAAGAACCTAATTAAGAGAATTAGATAGTGACGTATCTTTTTCATGGCGACTGTGACCTCCATTCAGTCGCTAATTTTATCTACTTTTTAGCAGCATAACTAAATTTTATATAGTTGTATGGGTAAATAAAATCAGCGACCTTTCTATTTGAGATTGGATTTTATCACATTCATAAGCATAATAGCGCTCTTAAAAGAACTCACAAACTACATAACACGTTTTTCTATACCTGTTTCCACTTGGATAGGAACAGTAAAATGTATAGAGGTGGTTTATTATGCGTAAAAAAGAAGATAAATACGATTTTAGAGCCGTTGGTCTAGCGATTAAAGAGGCTCGAATAAAACGTGGTCTCACCCGTGAACAAGTAGGAACAATCATTGAAATTGACCCACGTTATTTAACAAATATAGAAAATAAAGGGCAACACCCAAGTACACAGGTGCTTTATGATCTTGTATCATTACTCCATGTGTCTATTGATGAATTTTTCTTACCTACAGATAATTTGATAAAAAGCACTCGAAGGCTACAGATAGAAAAATACATGGATAGCTTTACAGACAAAGAACTATCCTTAATGGAAGCACTAGCAAAAGGTATCAATGAAGCAAGAAATATTGAAGGCTAGTCAGTAAAAATTCAGATAAACAAAAAGAGCCGATAAGATGAGAGTTTCATTTCTCAAATTATCGGCTCTGCGTCTTGGCGTCTGGCTCTTTGATTGTTATTATATTCATTTTTTGAACATTAATTAAAGTTTCGTTCTTACATTTGGGGCAGTATAAAGGGAAATTTTTAAGTATAGTATCCACTCGTATTCGTAGTCTTGTTTTATTTCCACAAATAGGACACAATATCCACTTGTAGTTTATAATAACAATCTCCTCCTTTCCACTTTAATTCAAATCTATATTAAAGAATATTTCATCTTATTTAATAAGAAACCATATTTATATAACAACATAAAACGCACTAAGTTATTTTATTGAACATATATCTTACTTTATCTATCCGACTATTTAGACGACGGGTCTGGCAAACAGGTTCGCCAGTGGTAACCTGATATCCTTTTAGCTCTGCTAAACAAACACTAAGCCCATTTGTAAAAAAAGTTAAATCATTGCGATAATCTTGAATACATCGAGCAGGAATTTCTCCAATAATAATGACCTCATTATTTTTCAGTTGAGTATTTACGATATTTGCACAATATTTGGGAGCATCGTTATATGCCCGTGAAAGATATTCCTGTGGTGCATAAACTTTAAAACTAAGATATGGCTCTAACAATTCTGTTCCAGCTTTTCTAAAGGCTTGCTCCAGTACAATAGGAGTAAGCATCCGAAAATCTGCTGGAGTACTAACAGGGCTATAGTATAAACCGTACTTAAAACAGATTTTACAATCCGTCACATTCCAACCATATAATCCTTGTTCGCAACCATAGCGTATCCCTTCCATAACTGCATTTTGAAATGATTGATTTAAGTATCCAAGAGAAACCGAGCTCTCATACTGCATTCCACTTCCCAACGGAAGCGGTGATACAGATAAACCAATGGAAGCCCAGAAAGGATTTGGCGGCACTTCGATGTGAATGGTATATTCTGCATTTTTTAACGGTCTCTCCATATAAATGACTGTAGGCTCTTTTAGTTCTATCTCCACATGATACTTTTCTTGCAACAGTGCACTAATCACTTCCATTTGTACTTTCCCTAAGAAAGAAAGTATAATTTCATGTGTCGTAGAATCCACGTAATATCGTAGAAGCGGATCACTATCTGAGATTTCCAAAAGGGCATCAAGCAACATTTCTCTCTGTTCAGGTTTACTCGGTTCAACAGTTGTTTGTAGTAGAGGGTGCGGATTTTCAATCTTTTTTCTCTGTGGCAATAGTTTTGTATCTCCAAGAACACTATTTAACTTCAAAAACTCATTTTGCAAAATAACAATTTCTCCAGAATAAGCTCTATCAATCTTACATAATTCACCATTTATTGAAGTATACATTTCTGTAACTTTTATTTTTTCTTTTTCTGATACTCTAACCGAATCTCGTAAATGTAGTACTCCACTATAAAGGCGTATATATGCAAGACGTTGTCTTTTTGTATATTCAATTTTTGAAAACATTTCCGCAAAGTTCAGACGGACCTCGATGTGTTGATGAATAAAATTTATTAGTAATAACTTCTATAAGGTTATCAATCCCTATATTACTTTTTGCACTTCCATGATAAAGAGGGAACAGAGAACAATTCTGAAATCTTATGCTTTCCTCTTGTTCGAGTTCCAATGCTTCTAATGATTTACCGGACATATATTTCTCTAAAGGTCATCGTTTCCCTCTATTACCGTATCCCATTGTTCAGATTCGGTAAAGTTCGTCACACACATATTAGGATACAGTTCTACCTTCTGTTTGATTACAATTTCGGCAGAAAGTTTCTCTTTAATATCCTGATAAACCGTTGATAAATCAATTCCATTTTTGGTCAATCTTATTGATAAAAAGATTGTGGGAATCCCCATTTTTCCTAAGTGCATGAAATAATATACGAGTTTGTGCTTGTACGCCATCTTTTGCAGAAATCAGTAGAATTGCCCCATCTAAAACTGATAATGAACGATATACTTCTGCTAAAAAATCCATATGTCCTGGCGTGTCTATGATGTTCACCTTCGTATTTTTCCACTGAAAAGAGGTTATTCCTGTCTGAATTGTAATTCCTCTCTGACGTTCTAAAAGCGTATTATCCGTCCTCGTTGTACCTTTGTCCACGCTTCCTAATTCTGTAATCGCTCCACTGTTATATAATAAGCTTTCTGTTAAGGTAGTTTTTCCTGCATCAACATGAGCTAAAACTCCAATATTAATAATTTTCATGTGATTTTCCTCCATTCAAAAACCCAAAAGGGCATAAAAATCCCAGTGATAAATACTTTTATCACTGGGATTTTTATGCATAACCATAGGTATACAAAAGCATACAGATATTCTCTGGATACTTTAGAATCACATGATAAAGGTATTCTTAAACTGGGTACAAAAAAACTAAGCCCTCTAAAAGGACATCTAATTATTTGTTCCCGCTATCAAATTGACAGTTTATTTAAGAATACCTTGCCGCATATTTATTAACTCCTTTTAAATAGTCACTTAAATAATAGCACGTAAGAGCATATTTGTAAAGGAATCTCCAATTTTTTTATCAAAAAGAGTACATGATTACAAAGTATCTGTAATCATGTACCAATATTGTTATTTACAATCTTCCAATTATCTTGTTTTTCTAATATCAACTCAAATTGCGAGATTTGGGTTGCCTTTATTCTTGATCAAATATTTCACAGCGACATTCACGATTACTGGTTATCTTTTCTGGTAAAGATAGGGATTCACCAATTCCTCGAAAACATATTCCTTGTTAATCATAGGTAACACATGATTACTTCATAGTAAGTCAATTCTTTTTCTGTGGCGGTAGGATAGAGCTGGAAGAACGTTTCTAAAAAGCTAGTGATTTCGTCCATCGTTTCTGTATCTACTGTATGGTCACTTTCTAGCTGTTTGGGTTGGTAGTCCGATTTTTGAGGTTTCTTACTCATTGTCGGATTGCTGATAATAACCATATTATCTGATTCATCTATATGGACAACCACATGAAAAGCTAGACGATATAGTTTCCTTGTCTTTGTCTTCGGTAATAACTTGTTCAACAGAAAACAGTACCTCAAAGGTGTTCTCATTCACTTGAAACCTGCCACACCTGTATATCGTTCACACTAGAACTAGTAGGAATATCCTTACGAATCATTTCTTCATTTAATACCTGCAATTCTTCCGTCAAATAATGGGTCAATTTTTCATTTCGTTTATCAATGGCTTCTTGGGATTAGTTTGCCACGAAAAGTAGTCTTTCGTAAAAGGATTTTCACAAAACTTTCTACTTGGTTGGTATCGACAATCTGCTGTTTAATGATTTCTGTTTCACGGACAGTATGAGTGTCAATGGCAGTAAAATTTTTATAGATTCCAAATCCGACACTACCAATCAATAAAAACCCATAAAACAAAGGTTAATTTCTTATGCGTGCCAACTTTAATCATCGGAACTTTTCTTTGCTTGCTCGGTTTTTAGATTTCTTTGGTTTCTCCTTCTTTTCTTTTCGCTCGATTTTTTTATAATCATTTGATTCATTCCTTTCTTAGTTATGAATAACACGTCTAGCCCCAATCAGATGGTCTTGCCAATAACGACTGCTTAAGTCGCCATAACCGATGGGTCGCCTGCATGATAAAAGCGATTTTCCCTCTAAATATATCGCCACATGAGTCACATATGTGCCTGCATTATAGGTTGAATGAAAGAAGATAAGGTCGCCTGCTTGGGCTTCTTCCATAGAGATTTCTTGCGTAGCGTCATACTGATCTTGGGCGACACGAGGGAGAGAAATGCCAGCTTTGTCATACACCCATTGTATTAAGCCACTACAATCAAAAGAGGTGGTAGGCGACGCCCCTTCAAAGACATAGGGAAACCCTTCGTATTTCAAGGCTTCGTCCATAATGACTTGCACGGTTTCATCATCAAATTCTGTTGGGGAAGTGTCGGTTAGGTATTGTGAAACCAACTGAACATAAAACTGATTTCCATAGTTATATCGCCAACCACCATTCACAGGTATGGCTATGGGATTGGGATAGTCTGCTTTTTGACCACCCGACTTCTCTTTAGAAAACTGTTCGGCTAATTCATAGGTATATTTTTTCCCATGACTCCTCACATAATTTAAAAAGCCACCGCCATAATTATAAGATTGGATAACAGAATCTATATCCACTCCTTGTTGTTCTGCACTGGTTAATAATTCACTGAAATATTTAACCCCTTGTTTGATGGACTCTTCGGTACTCAAACTGTTGGGCGGTAAACCCAAAGATTCGGAACTTTGCATAACATCTTCTGCTGTACCGCCCGATTCCACTTGCATAATGGCTAAGATATAAGAAACATAGTCTTCAATCCCATATTCCTTACCATATTTTTCAATCAACGGACGGTGTGCCAACACTTCTGGTGAAACAGTCACACCGCCTTGTGAAATAGAAGAATCCTTGTTGTTTTCGCCACTGTCCGTATCATCTGCAAAGAAAATGACTAGGAATAATAAGAGAAAAAAGAAGAGAGAGAAGACCACACTACAAATCACTGTTATTTTTAGCTTCATGTTTGTTGTCCTCGCTTATCCGTTCTTTTATTTAGCTTCCTCTGATTGAATTGCTTCGGTGGTGTCTTTTGTTTTTGCTCTTTTTCAATGGTCGTGATGATTTTCACGTTTAGTGTTTTGTGACAAAACAGGCGTGACGGTTTGCTGACGCTTGCGAACATGCTGCTGGTTATTCTGAACAGGAGATGACGGGTTTTCTTTTCGTCTTTTTTCTTTTGCTTTATCCAGCTCCAAACGCTTTTGAGCAATGTTCTTTCGTTTTTGCTCCTGCTGGTTCATACGCTGTTGTTTGCGTTGAGCTTTGGTATCTGCCATAGATTGTTTAAAGTCTGTTACATTATGAGTGACATTCTCTTTTCCTTGATGAAGGGCATATTTGACATGGGTTGGTGTCGCCTGTATCTGTTGTTTAGCCTGCTTTCTTTTATTGACTAGACGATTTCGTGTCCAATACATGGGCTGTCTTTTCACCTAATCGTTGCCCGATACCGCCTTGTTGCTTTTTCACATTGGAAAGTGCTGTTTCTTTCTTTGGTGTAGTCCGTTCATTTTGACGAGTATGGTTAGCTTTATTGGTTTGATTCTGCTTTGTTGTCATTGTCTTTTGCTTCGTTGACCCTGCTTTTCCACGAAAAATCTTACTCATACTGCGTTGAAATCTTCTGGTTTGTCGATTCATCATTTGACGAGGTCTGCGAAACACTTGTCTGCCCATGTTTTGAGAGTCGTTGCTTTGTAAAGAGAATAGGCTCATTAAATCGCCCAGTTTAAAATAAATCCCTGCAAAGGTCACAATTTGTAAAAACATAATCATGAAAAAGGGAGAACTTGCTGACAGCGAATAAAGCATAGTGGAAATACTAAAGGCAACGGTAATAATCAAGGTAATACCAGCCCTTGTCATAATCACATTAAATAACTTGGTAATGGCATGCCTGCCCATGCCATCAAAACTCGGCAACATACTTAATAGGAAACTGATTGGCAAAAACATAGCGAAAATAATAAATAGCACTTGCGAAAAAATCATGATTCCTGTTAGAAGGAAAACAAAAATCGAGATACCAATATTGAATACAAACAAAAAGAAGACCGTTCCTAATCGGGAAATGGTCTTCGGGAGTGTTAAATAGGTATTGTCATGATCTTCAATTTCTTCAATCACTACATTTTCTCTATCTTCACCATTGTTTGTATCTGGACTGGTAGCCAATAACTTTTCCACACGGTCTTCACCTAAGGTTTCTATATCGGTTGAGCCATATTGAAGTAATAACCACGGTTGCTTGACTTGAACAGAAAATAGGCTATCACGTATCATATCCACACTGTCTTTGCCTTGACTATCCGTATCGGGAAGGACAATCTTTGTCCCAATATCTAAACTGGCAGTGCTCACATCTTTGGAAAAATCATTGATTTTCGCAATATAATCGGGAGCATACGCAATAAAGGAAGCTGATAGAATAAACACCACCACAAAATTTAACACAGCTCGTATAGCTTTGGTCGTTTCTCGTTTCACCAGTCCTGTATAGGCAACGTAGATTCCAACAATCAGAATAAAAAGAAGAAGGAAGCCGACATAAAAACCCGAACTGGAAAAGCCATTCGGTGTAATCCCTGCAATGGTCTGCATGTTCTCACCAATCGCTTGAGACGTTTGACTAATGAAATCCAAGGCGTAGGCTTCTTTGACCAAATAGCCTGTGGCGTTGGAAAGATAAAGAGAGAAATCGTCCAAATGAAATTGGTAATGGCATACAGTCCATACATCACTGATTGCCCTATGCCGTCACTCCAATTCCACGGCAGCCAGCCCCAGCTATTGTCCACATAATAATCAAGCTGATAATGATTTAAACCATACTTGGAATACTCGTTGCTTGTATCAATGGTTTCATCAACTAAGCCTGTTGCTTGTACTGCATTGCCCAGCGTGCCTAATAAAAGTAAAATAACGCCCACACAAAGGAGCGTTATCCAACTATAGTGAAGAAATTTCTTTTGTTTTTGTGTCATTTTTCCCCCTCATTTCGCACAGGCGGTCTGGTATCAAAGGCATGAAGCAACTCTTCAAAAATCGGGTGAAACTGCATAACCCCTACACGACCATAGATGTCTGAAACTAAACATTGTCCATTTTCTAATTCACGTAAGCGTTTCTGATTGTTTTCATCTTCCTTGTCCACGCCAAAAAATTCTAAGGTCTTTTTGATTTCCACTAGGTCAGTGGAACGAAAGGCGAATTTCAAGCCAATATTATTCTTCATCTTTTCATCTAGTAAATCGTCAGCGTTTTGAGTAACGAAATAGACCCCTGCATTCATGGCACGCCCTGCCCGAACTAAACGCATAGATAGAGCTTTTCCTTGTGCCACTTGTACTCCAAGCTTCATCAAGGTCAACAATTTTAAAAATGGAACGGTCAGAGTGGATAAAGTCTAAAAGCAAAGGTACTAATGACAATCAGCATTGCCACACTTAATAATTCCATGGTGGTGTATTCTTCAAAAGAGCTATTGGAATCGGGTAAGACCAAATCTGCCACTTGAATAATATTGAGTTGTTTTTCCAAGCTAATGGATTGGGTGACATTGCCATCACTGAATAACAGATGGGCAAAATCATAATCGACAAAAGCTTTCGATATGGTCAGCAATACTATTGCTGATGGGTGTATCTTCTTTTCGCAATTCATCAATCACCAATAACAACCCTCGTTGTTCGCTTTGAGTGACACTCCGAATCGCTTTACGCAGGACAGGAAACTTCTCGCTATCTCGGCTGGAAATGCCTGTTAAGAACGTGAGAATATCAATGGCTAGGCTTTCTGAATCTTTCGGGAGTTTTAAGATCACATAAGGGTCAAGTAACCCTTTATTGTCGTTCTCACTCGTGAGATTAACGATATTGATTTCATGGGCAATATCAGGTAAGGTTTCTTTCCATTTGCCACGTTCAGCTTTTGGGTCTACAATGATTGCCTGTCCGCCAAAGAGTACCGAATAATAGACCAGCATATTGTTAGAGAATGATTTTCCGCCACCTAATGAACCAATAAAAGCAGACGCTAACGCATTCGTCACAGAGCCTTTAATTCCTTGACTTGCAAGGCTGGGTTGGAGATAAATATTTCTGCCTGTATCGAGATTGTAACCGACGTAAATACCAGAATTTTCACCAAGCATTTGTGTAGCTCCGAAACCAAGACCAGCCAAAAAATCCGACGTGACATATTGAATATAGTCATTGATATATCGCTTGCTTGAGGGAATAAATTCATTATGCAAGCCTAGCATATCGCCAAAAGGTCGTACTAATTTGATAGACAAATCATCATAAAAATCTTTTACTTCATCACAACGTTGTTTCAACTCGTCCAGATTTTTTGCCGATACCCGTACCACATAGCTTAGTTTGTACATGGATTCTTTGGTTTGGTCTAGGTTGGTTTCTAATTCGTCGACAGATTCTAAAGCGTCCACCACATTGGTACTGGTTTCATTGTCGCTTTCCCATGCGTGACTATCCAGTCTTTCAATTCTTTCTTTTTGTTGCGAACGGTAGACAGAGCTTTTTTATTAGCAACAATTTCAACATTCATGCTGGTATCAATCGGGAAAGTGAACTGTTGTTGCTGGTAATAAAAAATCTCACTATTGGGGAAATCCAATTCGCCGACGATACTGTTAATCGTAAAATACGCCACATAAGTGGTAGTATCTTCCTGTTCCATCCGTAAGTAGCGTTGCTTTTCTTCGATTAAACAGTGATGGGTTTAATAATATCGTATTTCTTTACCAACACTTTTTTTATCTTCATATCGTTTGGGTAAATGGTAGTCGTAGTCATCAAAAGGAATCCCTGTTTGACCGTAAAGGTGGGCAATGATATACCCAAAATCATCTTTCCCCAATGGGCGAATGTGAAAGCGTCTGGATAATTTACTTTCTAATAACTGTTCCATTTTAGAAAAGCGTTCGATTTCTGACATAGGCATAGAAAACAAAATCGCCCATCAACTGTGATTCCGCCATGAAAGAATTCCGCAAATGCTTTTTGAATGTCTTTTGCCAATATTTTTGACCGATACTTCCTGTTCATTCAGCAAGAGTTTAAAACCAATAAAAAAGCGATAGTCCACTTGATTGTCACCAATCATAGAAACTAACGCTTCGGTCTGTTCATCTATTTTTTCGTAAGCTATCTCTTTTAATCGTCCAGTGATTTCTTTTTCGATTGTTCTGTGTCGCTCGAATACTTGATTCGGTTGCTAGTTGCAGGCATGAATCTTACCATCACGATTTTGGGCAATCAATTGACGGAAATTATCATGAACTTGAACTTTTTCATCGGAACTTAAAAACTGTAATTATGAGAATTAATTCATAATAAGCAAATACTTCGCCATCATGATTAAATACGAGATTATCTTCGATATATTTAATGGGTGTGCCATTTAATTGTTCACTCCTTACAATCGTGATTGATTCATTCATTTTTCTTTATTTAATCAGTATTTGTTTGCCAGCATAGGTTATTTTTAGGGCGTAGAGCATAGGTACAATAGATTTTAAAAATCCATAGGGTTTCTTCCCGTCAAAGGTTTTTGACACATGAACCAAGTGAGGACAACGAATCCCTAAGTATTTGAGTAGTGCTCCGTCAATCAAGGAAAGTGGTGGTAAACTGCCAAAGATTATAACGACAAACAAAGAAACGATAAACCATGTCATTTGTGTAAAGGTTATGGGAAAAAGGGAGTTGTAAATCATTAATTGCATAAATCACTTTTTCTACTGACCAAATACTGGTGTAACTTCTTATTTTTTTCATGTCTTCACGTCCTTTCCGTAAAAATGTAAAGGGCCACGATAAAATGTAGGAAAAGGGCCATCGAAAATGTAGGTTGAAATCAAATCTGATAATCTTTTTCATGAAAACATTCAAGGAGAGTGAATCATGAGAAAAGATGTCTTAGAAGGAGTCCTACGCCATATTATGAACGATATTCAACCAAATTACGCAGCCTTGGCTAAACAATACAATTGTGATTACAGGACTGTTAAACGCTATTACGAAGCTGGTAAAAAAGGAAATATAGAACAGCTAAAAAAAAGAAAGCTTTCAAATTCTCCTTTACTTTCTGGATTTGAAGAGATCATTAGAGATAAATTGGAATTAAAACTGTTCTGCTTCTTCCATTTTATTACTTTATTAAAAAAATGGGTTATAAAGGTGGATATACTACTGTCAAACGCTATTGTCGTCACTATCGTGACGAACGGGATGAAAAAGCAACGATTCGGATTGAAACAACTCCGGGGCTTTCAGCTCAAGTTGACTGGAAAGAAAACATTAAGATGGTAAGTAAATATGGTGAAGTGTTCTACTTTAATATTTTCCTATACGTCTTAGGCTATTCACGCATGAAATATTTAGAAGTAACCTTCGATAGAACGCAGTCCACTGTCTTCCACTGCTTAGTAAATGCGTTTGAGTACTGTGGAAACGGTGTTCCTCAAGAAATATGGTTTGATAATATGAAAACCGTAGTTGATCGAGGAAAAAGTCAATTTAGCCAAGCTGTTTTTAACGAGAAATTTCGACAATTTGCGAAAGATGCGCGATTCAATCCGATTGCTTGTCGTCCATTTAGACCACAAACTAAAGGAAAGGTGGAAGCATTGGCTCGGACCGTCAATCGTTTAATGGTTTTCAATTATGAATTTGAAAACGAACAAGATCTTAAAAGAATTGTGAATGAGTTTATGGACGATTTGAACAATGAACGTTCTCAAGCTGTAAATGCTAAACCAACCAAGTTGCTCGATGATGAAAAAACTATTCTAATTCCTTTAAATCGTTTGGAACTCTTGCGTTATGTTTCTAGAAACCTACATCTAAAAAGAAAAGTTTCCATTGAATCCATGGTTCAATATCAAAATTCAAAATATTCTGTTCCAGTAAAATATATTGGCAAAGAAGTGACTCTCGATGTCCGTAGGACAACCTTTTCATCTGGTATGGGCATCAATGTATTCGCTCGCATCCACTAAGTGAAAAAGCGTTGAATTATCAACGGGATGATTCGCTTGAAATCCTTCGCTCTGACGTCTTCAAATATTTAGAAGATGAAGAACTGGAGCGGTTTGTAGAGGAAAATCTAGATGCTTATGATGAATTATAAGGAGGAACTTATGTCAAATTACCATCAGTTATTGAACCAGTTAACAGATTTAAATCTTACGTGTGTTAAAGAAAATTTACCTGCACATTTAGATGAGGTAGCCAAAAGTGATAAATCTCTTGTCGATTCTTTATTTGAATTGACGTCTCAAGAAATTCGTTATCGAAAAGCTGAAACCCAAAGGAAAATCTTAAAACGTGCAATGTTTCCTTATCATAAACGGCTCCATGATTTTAATTTTGATTTCCAGCCCAAAATAAAAAAAAGCGAAATCCAAGATTTAGTAACTTTGCGCTTTTTAGATACCTATGACAATATCCTTTTCATCGGAAATAGCGGTGTGGGGAAAACGCACTTAGCTGTTTCTATTGGTTTAGAGTGTATGAGATAGAGGGTTAAGTTGTTTATTTATTACCAGTACAGAGCTTGTCAATCGGCTCATCCGAGCACATAAGCGTGGGACAAGTGACACCATGCTTAAAAAATATGCAGGATATGCCGTATTAATTATTGATGAAGTTGGTTATTTACCATTTTCCAAAGAAGGATCCAATTTACTATTTCAGTTAATCAATATGCGTTATGAAAGGAAATCGACCATTATTACTACAAATATTCCGCTTTCTCAATGGTCGGAAATATTTGGAAATAAGAAATTAACAAATGCGTTATTGGACCGATTGGTCCATCACTCTAAAATTATTCAAATTACAGGCCCTTCCTATAGAATGAAAAGCTATAGTGAAGACAAAGCAAAAAAGAAAAAGTAATACAGAAGACCAAACACCTACATTTTCAATGGCTCCCAAAACCAACATTTTTGTGGCCCTTGACAAAAATAGAAAAAGAGCAATCAAAAATAGGTGATTGCTCTATAAAATAATAATTATTTTGTGACTTTTTAATTGTTGAAAAAAATAGTTATTCTGAGTAAATCATCTAAAAGACAGCAGGTATGAAGTAATACCCAATTTAATCTACTGTATTCTGTATAGTCAAAAATGAAAGTGTTTCATAAATTTTTTTGAGCGAATTTTTCTGCTTTTTTCGTTAAAACCTTTGAAATCACCATGTCCGATTTTATTTCTCATTTGTCTTAATAATTTTGCTACTTCACTCGAAACCTCTCCATATTTCTTATCAAGATAAGGTATTAGTAATTTGTCAATTTCATTTGTATTCTGATTTGGTTTTTAATAATACAAGTTCTAACAAAGTAAAAAGTCTTTAAATAATGATTTTGATTATAACTATTATCACTATATCCCTGTTCATAATATAATCTAATTTGTAATAATCGTTTTCCGATTTTTAGTATAGAATCAATTCAGTTTGCCCATTTTTAAGTTCCGTAATGTAGTCGTCTGTAGTCCTGCACCCTTTAAAGTTTGAATCAATTCTAAAACTTAGATTTGATAATATCCTAGTATGCTCTTTAGGATTCATATTACTTGTATAAATGCAGTTCATATGAATACCATTTTGTATATCATGATTTACAAAGTTACTAAAATACATCACTTTTTCAGCGTAATCCTCTTCACAAAAACGACCATCAAAGCAATTGCTTGTCCAATCAAAAAGGCATATCCTGATATTCATAGTCAAAGAATAGACATATCATATTATCAACAAGGCATTGAAGACATGACTCAATAGAATCTAAATTATATTTTGTATAGTCTTCAACATTAGGCGTGAACGATTTCTTTCAAATAAGATATAGAATATTCTGTTTGAAATGTTTTACCATACCTTTTCAAATTATCTGCCATGTCAACTTTTTGTTGTCGAATTTCTTGTAACATGTCTTCTATAATGCTTTCCTTCCAGTCATCAGAAACATTAGATATATATAGTTTCAATTTATCTGACAATTTTATTTTTGTTATTTTCCCATAAACATCTATTATTACCAATTGAACAATCCTCCTTAATTCAGAACGTATAAAATTATTATAGCAGTATTGCTAGTTTAGAGTAATCCATGTTAATTAGAATACTCAAATACTCCATGAGAGGTGATAAGATAATTTCCTCTATTTCCATATCACGTCCCAAAAAGCTTGATAATCAATATAATTTTTGTAAATTAGAAGGTACTTCACCAAGTTGTCCTGTTTCTTCCACATAATAACGGGCGACATCTTCCATAGAATCACATTCACTATAACAATGAATATTCTCTTTGTTTTCCAGTAATTCTTCCAAGCTACTAAACCACATGCCTTGAATTTCTTTGAGTTCATTATAAATAGGTGTACCTTCGATTTCTTGAATGGCTTCACATAGACGGTTGATTTCACTAATTGGCGTGTATTCGTCCACATCAAAAGGAAGCTCAAAATCATGTATGGCGTATTCTTCGTAGTTCTCATTTAAACCGATTCTTTCTGCCATTTCTTCCTCATCAATTGGTGGAGTAAACCATGATCCAACTAATTCACCTTCATTATACCGTCCCAAATTTGCCACATAGACTTTCAATTCCAATTCTTATCACATCCTTTTTATAAAATATAGTCAAAAAAAAAGTAGCAATCAGTTAATGACGCTACTTATCAAGGTATCCGCTAATATAATCTGTAACTGTACTTGAAATACCTATTATTAGTTTTGCTTCTCTCTTTCCAATAATATTTGTATTAGGATGTGCAAGTGAATGCCTATTTCTTGCTTCATTAAGAGAGCTAATCATTCCATTTGATGACCTTATCGTTGTCTTCACTATATCAGCAAGTTCAGTAGGTTGAATTTCTTTTTCAATTAATTGTTGTATCCTACTATATAATTTAGATAGATTTTCGTCTCTAGGAACTGTAATTTCATATAGTATTTCAATTAAATATCCATGAAAAAGCAGTGTGAACTCTGTCAAAGGCACGTTGATATTCACCATTACTCATGAAAGACTCAGCGTCTTCAATAGCGTGAAATCACATCACTAATTTTCAACTGACTAAAGTTAATTACTTCGTAATTCTCTGGAAGTGGTACTAAAATAGTATCCACTAATACATTATCACCTTGTTTATCATATATGGAGCTTGCTGTCTGGGTAAGCAAATCTTTTATGACTTTCAAAAAGTCTAAATCATCAAAAGGAGCTCTTATTTTAAGATAGGTGCAAAAGCGTATTCCAATCCCTTTTGTATCCTTTTATAATAAGTAAACTCGTTAGTCTCATCTAAAGTTACCTCTGATATTTTTCATTTTAGAAACAATCTCGTTACCTCCTTCATAATAATTTGAAGAGCTCTTTTCTTTCTAATGTTTTAATTAAAAGAGATTTAAATTGATCATTTGTAAAACATATTCATGGATCCTTTCATAACAAAATATATACTTCCTATTTTATCATGAAAAATATCTGTTAAGCACCAATGATTCGGTTAAATAAGTTTAATAACACATCTTTCACGTCAGCTGCATTGAACACAAGTCCGACGGCGATTAAAGCAATAATCAAAAAGCCAATAAGTTTTGAAAATTCTCGTTTAAAACCTAAAAACAGTCCAATGACGACAATCGCTAACAATACCAATGACTGTAGCATTATCCAAGAACCAGTTGTACAAATTCTGCCCAAAATTCATGTGATTGTCCTCCTTTCCTTAAGATATTTTTCTCGATAGTAGATATAGCTTTTTACACGCTTTAATAATTGAAAAGGAGTTAAAATGCTCTCCATAAACAGTTATTCGACTGGTATAATTCTTATAAAAGCTCACTTTGTAAAAATCATAGAGTATAGATGGTATCACCAGCTTGCCGTTTTTCCCTCAATAATGAGAGACGTATATTTCCCTGTATTTTGTATATACGCTTGAAACCCTAACTTCTTTAATTCTTCTGTTAAGAGGCTCATGTAATCAAATCCTCCATGCCTAGATGTTGTTGTTCAATTAATTTCTCATGTTTTTCTGTCAGTTTGGCTTCACGAATCATGGTGGAAATAATGGTTGTACCGTTGAGAATATCTAAAATGCTTACGACTTTTAATGTAGAGGGCGACTTGATGATGTAACCAGTTCAATGTTCGTTCAAAAGAATAAGGTTCTGGCTGTATGGTTAGGCGTAATGCTCCACGATTTTTGCCGATAAACCATTCCCAGCGTTCATTGGTTTGCCAATCACTCCGTCGCTTGGTTTCGTCCTTATCGGCAAAGCGAATATAACGATTGATAATCTCAAACGCTGTTTTTTCTGCATTTTGATGTTCCAACAAATCTTTCATGGCTTGAGTGGCTCTGTCGTTTTTCAAACGAATTTCAAAGCGATTCTTTATTTCTGCGTCTTCTAAGGCAATATCATTTTTCACGTATTGCTCATAATCTTTCTCATATATACAGAAATAGACTTCTGCTTTTTAATGAGCCAATATAAAGGGTGTTTCCCATGTCTGGTTTTTCATCACGGTGAACCAATTCACCACTGCGATAATTTTTAAAGCTCCGAAAGACGGAAATACATTCTTCCTGTTTACATTTCTTTGCCAATTCTGGAATATTCAAAATCCCTGTTTTATCGTTGATGGCTAAATCCAAGCGTTTGAAAATACCTTTATGTTCCATGCAATCTTGAAAGAAACCATACCAGCTCCGATGTTGAGCCAATAGAAAGTTTTCAAATTGCCGACAGCCTTTTCCTTTCAGTTCTAATAAAACCCCTTTACTTACATCATGAGAGACTAGGACAACAATATCACCGAAACGATAGTGTTCGGGATAAGAATAATAGCCAAAGTCTTCGTGTAGCATATAATCCATATTCAAGCGTAAAACCTCACCGATAATTTGAGACACATCATTGGTAGGGAATCGAATCCGTACATAGTCGAATAACATCTCCAATGGGTTATCGGGATTGAAGCGTTCCAAAGCGTTCAGTAAATCTTCTTTCACCTGTTGAGTAGGGACTGCCTTGCCTGTTTCAATATCCGATAGGTAAGGTCTGGTAATATGAGAAGCAACCGCCAGTTTATTTTGAGAAACGCCATAAGCCAGTCGCTTTTCTTTCAATTCCTTAATCCAAATTTTTTCGTTTTCCATTCGCAAACCTCCAATCTAAAAAAGATGTAAACTATGACCCTTGAGTTTACATCTTTCCTATTTTCCGCAATTCCTTGTACCATCAACATTGGTTGATGAGAATTGCCTGTTTTTCAGTTGTGATTTGTGCCCCTGTTGGGTAGAGGGGGCTAAAGGATTGGCGTGGCTAACGCCACACCAATCAAAGCAAGTCTGAACCTGTACCTTTCACTTCGTGCGGTACAGGCTCAGATTGCTTTTTTTGAATGACTTTTCCTATTTCTCCTAAGAAATCATACCTTTTTAGTACAAAGGTGTATAAAACTCACTAATCACACTTTTTCCTGTATCCACATAACCTCTTCCCTTGATGGGTTTTAAGAAAAATTGTTTTTGTGTATCGCTTCCAAACATCATACCGAAGCCCATTTCAGACATACGACCCAAAGCCACACGGAAGTTAAAGTTATCTCGAATACCATCACTAAAATATTTTGCGTCTGGACGCTGACGAGGCAAATTAAAAAGAAGCCTGCTTGTCGTCCGAGCATAACAATTTGTTTGAGTTTATTCATAACTTGTGCACTATCACGACCTAACATATCCATCATCGCCACATATTCATCAAAAATCAGGAAGTTCGCAGGTAGACCAAGATACGCATAATTTTCTCCTGTTTTGTAGTTCGGGTGTTGCTTCATGGTTTCACTACGGGCAATCATATCGTCGTAAAATTGACTAATACATGCCAGCATATCGTCTTTACGGTAATAGACATTATCTATGACCGCTCCTAAGTCTGCCAAATCAGCATTTTTAGGGTCGAGAATATAAAGCTTCGCATTTGTATGCAGGAGAGATTCAATCAATGTGAGAATAAAATAGGATTTTCCACTACCCGTGCCCCCAGCAATTAACATGTGAGGGAGAGAATCAAACTCCCAATAGACCGATTCCATCAATTTGACACGTCCATCTTGAGCTACCACATCTTCAATGCCAATTCGATTGCCAATGGTGTCATAAAGTAGAACATACTCTACATAAGAATCTTTCAACGTTTTTTCCACTAATTCACAATACAAGCCTGTTTCTAGTTTGTTTTCTAAGTGCAAGAGCTGATCTTGATATTTCCCTAAAGTGATTTCTACATGAATATGGATCAGTCCATCTTTCATTCGGTAATACATTTTAGGAAAATGGCGGATTCGTTGTTTGGTTTTCTTGCTGGATAAGTCTTTAAAGAATCCCTCTGATTGAGTTTCTTCGGCTTCATACCAATGGTTTTCTAAAATCATACGAGCTAACTTTTGACGGTGCTCTAACTGTTTTATAGAATCTATGCGATAGTGATAATAGAGCCAGCTGATGAGTCCGCATACAAAAAAAGCAGTGAGAATACTGCTCCAAAAGTATGGCGTATGCAGTTGATAGAAAAATGTATCTAACTGAACTGTTTGCCAATTCACCGATTGTAACGTTCTCCAATGAAAAGGGAGTAGAACGACTAGAAAAACTATCAGCAATGAAATCAGCACAAAATGATAGACCAAGTCCTTATCGTTGGCTTTGATTCGCTTTCCTCTGTCATGAAAGCAATAGCATAAAAATCCTCCTTTCCATCTATCAAAATAATTGTGTATTGTAGATACGAGCCTGTTTATCAAAAGTTGGTTGAGAAATGGCTTCATATTTCCGATAAGCGATTCGCTTTTCAAAGCGTAAATCTTTTTCTTTCGGATAATAATGACGTCGATAGAGCGTGTGTCCTAACAGTTTTTTCGCTTCTTTTGTCAACGGATAGAGATAGCGAAACATGCGTCCATTGATTTTCTCAATCCCTTTGTATTCGCAAAATGCCTGGGAAAAGCCAATGCTTTTTCTCTACCTGTTCAAAACGAGCATTTTTCCTCTAATAAAAGGCGAGCACTTCGAGGTGTATCTTTTTCCCATGACTGTTTATCACGATAGACACTTGTCTTGAAATACCCGCAGTAAAAGAAGTTGGACGCTTGATAGACATAGCCACATTTTCCCTCAATTCCATCTGCCAATGTATATAAAAAATGACAGTCCGTATGTTCTTTCAACCACTTAATTAGAGCTGAAAGAGCTTGACTGCCAAAATAATTGGTTTGATTCATTTCTGGAAGAAAACACATCTTTCCAATTTCTAAATAATCTGTGGTTTGAAGGAACTGTCAGGGAAAGAGTTTGCGTATGGTTTGTAGGGGTTGCGTACCCCAGCCTAATTCCACAACGCCTAATAATTTTTCTTCTGAAAAATCCCTAGAAAAGTATTTACACAATCTAGGGAGTATCTTTGAATAATGGTATTGCCGAATAAAAGAAATGGCTTCATCTTTCGGAATTTCTTTCAAAATCAATGGTGTGTTTGTCATAAGCAACACCTATTTTTCACTTTCGGACGCTTCTTTTTTATATTTCTGATGAGGTTTTGTCTGTCCTTTTAATACAAGATCGTCTGCTTTCACGTACCAATCAACGTCTGCCCCTCGAAAAGTAGCCGTCGCTACGGTATCTGCCACAGGATTGATTAATTCCACTTCTGCGTTGTAGTCAAATTCTTTCAAAGGAACAGAAGCGGGGATACTGACTTGTATCATGCGTCCTTGTCCTTTTGATTTTAAGTCATAGGTACGTTCTTTAATTTCTTCGGAAACCGAACCATCTTCATTTTGAATACGAACCTCACGACGTAAAGCGGGAAAAATTTCAATGTGCCAAATGTCTGGTCTTTTTCAATCACAATACCTTCTGCTAATCTCATATTTTTTCACCTTTCCTTTCTTAAGCTTTCACCATATCGTCTGCGTGCATAATGTAATTGGTAAATCCTCTATTGCCAATTTTATAACCTTCTGCAGTAATACGTGGGTTGATGAGTCTGACTTTTTCGTCGGATTCAAAAATGTTTTCTCGCCAGCTTCGGAGGGAAGAATGACAACAATATCATCTGCTCGTTGAATCGTTGAGTATAAATTGTAGCTACGAGAGAGAATAGTTGGTCTGCCATTGACTCGACGTTGTTCAATATTCCCTTCACCAGCATATTCTAATTGACCAAATGTTTTTTCCATATTGGGAATGACATATTTTAATTCCATAAGTGTATCGTTCTTTCTCATAAAATATTTTTGGCTTACTTTATTCATTTTAAAAAATTTGTTAGTATCACAACCTTTCAAAGCATAAAAAATAGATCGCTCATTATGAACGTCTATCATTTTTAAATGAATATTGAGTTTAGAATTCCATTTCGAATTTAATCAGGTCTGCTTAGGTGCAAATACTGCACTTTTATTGCACTTTTATTTTTAAATATAATTTATTCGATTTTTATACGTTTCCAAAATCCTTGATATTACAGCATTTTTCGCTTATATGCCATACCCTTAAAACAGAGTGGGAGTAGAAAAACCCAATACTGAAAGCCTTCCATCTATTTGTTGGGAGGCTTTTGTGGAAATAGTGGGTGACAAACCTGAATTTGTGGAGGAGATAATATGATTGGCAAAGTTTTAAAAGTTAAAATAGATCGTCCACTAGGGAGTTCTCACCCTGATTATCCGGAACATATTTATCCAATCAATTATGGCTATGTTGAAGGAATAATCGCTCCTGATGGTGAAGAACAAGATGTGTATGTACTTGGCGTTGATAAAGCAGTAGATGAATATGAGGGAGAATTAATTGCAGTTATTAAAAGGGACGATGACGTTGAAGAAAAATGGGTTGTTGCTCCAATAGGAACAAAATTTACAGTAGAAGAAATTGAAGAAGCTGTTAGATTTCAAGAGAAATATTTCAAGTCTCATATTGAGATGATCTAGGAGGAAACCACGGCAAAGGAAACAACAGAGGCTCAAGCTAGAGCCTCCAAAAAATGGGATGAAGCAAACAAAGAGCGCAAGAGATACGTCGTCAAGCGCTCGACCGCCAAGTCGTTTATAGCAACATGCGAGATAGAAGATTTAGAGGAGCTAAAAAGGCTCATAGCAGAGAGACGGTCAAAGATTTAATGACCCCTAAAATTTAGAAAGCGGTCAGAATGGGGCTCTTTTTGAACAATATGAATAATAGGAATAACGTAAAATAGCTAATGTTATTCATTAGGTATTGAGTGGGAATGACAGTAACAAAAACATTTCTGTTGTATAATAGGAACAAATTTTTAAACACAGGAGAAAATTTATGATTATAGCAATTGGCGGTGGAGAAATAGTCAGTAATGAAACTTATGAAATAGATAAGTTTATTGTCGAGTCAGCTAAAAAGGAAAAATCTAACTTTTTATTTATACCTGCAGCAAGTAAAGATGCTGAGAAGCTTATATAGAGACTATTGATGATTATTTTGGGAGTTTAGGATGCAAAACGGATACCTTGTATTTAACTAATGTAGAAGTAAACAAGGAAGAGGTTGATCAAAAAATAGAAAATGCAGACATCATTTATGTTGGTGGTGGAAATACGGCTTATATGATGAAAGTTTGGCAAGAATATGCTGTAGATAAGGCCCTAATGAAAGCTTATAAAAAGTGGGAAGGTGCTGTCAGGTTTAAATGCAGGTTCTATCTGTTGGTTTATAGCGGGTCATTGTGATAGTGAGTTTATTGAGGGGAAAGAGAATCCAAAACATAAATGGGTGAAGGGTCTGGGTATAATTCCTTATCTACATTGTCCACATTATGATGAGCCTGATAGAGCAGCTTTTGATGAGTTTTACTCTGGACAGATTGCTGATGCCATTGCCCTTGATAATCAAGTAGCTATTGTTTGGGATGGTTATGAAATGAAAGTTATTAAGTCTAATCCTCACAAGAATGCTTACCATCTTTCTTGGAGTGATAAAGGCTTCAATAAAAAAGCTTTATTATAGGATGACGCTGACCCCCGTAAATGAAACAATTAAGCGGTATTAGAGTATTTCTCTTTGGTTTTTTAGGGTATATAGCGTTGACGTTGTTTCTTAACCTGTTCTTTGGATTCGAACAATGGAGTCGAGAATTTAAATTTATATTTATGTTCTTCATTCGGCAACAATAGAGTGGGAATAGAAAAACCAAATGCTGAAAAGCCTTCCATCTATTTGTTGGGAGGCTTTTGTGAAAAACAGAAAATAATCGATTAAAGATGAGGAATAAAAATGAAAAATAAAAATTAGAAAGATGACAGTTAGCGATTTGGGATCGCTGTACAACCTTTGTCGAATTCGGAAGTAATGCACTATCTCGAAGCACCCTACACAAAGGAGCAGACCGAGCAGTTCCTTTTACGAGCAGGTCTTTCGAAGACGCCATTGATATACGCAGTTGAAAAAGATGAAGACTTTATCGGATATGTGATTTATCACTGATTATGATTCAGAAAGTGTCGAGATTGGATGAGTTTTAGAACCTGACTTCTGGGAAAAGGATTGCCTCCTATTTGACATCCAGAATGATAGAAAAAGCCGAAATGCGGGCAAACAAGTCGTGATAGAATGTTTACCAGAACAAACAAGTAGCATTCGGATAGCTGAAAAATATGGATTCCAAAATTGTGGGATGATCGATGGGCTGATGATATATCGCTTATAAAGGTATCTTCCAGATTGTAGGGATAGGTAAATAAACAAGTAAGAGGATAAAATATGATAAGATTGGAAAAGATAAATGGGAAAAATGTATGGGATGCTTTAAAACTAAAAGTATCTGACGAGCAGAAAAAATTTGTGGCATCTAATGAAATTAGTGTTATTGAAGCTTACACGGCCATAACAGGAAATGGATATGCTTTTCCCCTTTTTGTCATATATAATGATGATGTGCCAGTAGGCTTCCTCATGATTGGGTTTGATGTGCATGATGATTGGAAGATGCACCTAATATTGCAAAGGGAAATTATAACTTGTGGAGGCTAATGATAGATAAAAATTATCAAGGAAAAGGTTATGGCAGGAAGGCGATGGAGCTTGCATTAGCCTTTATAAAAACTCTTCCTTGTGGACGAGCAGAGTATTGCTGGCTATCCTATGAACCTGAAAATGAAGTCGCTCATAAATTATATAGCTCTTTTGGTTTTGTTGAAACAGGTGAATTCGATGGAGAAGAAGTCATTGCTGCTATATATCTCTAATACAAATCTCAGTTTGTTGAGAATTATGACTTAGTTTAGAGTAGAGAGATGAGTGAATAGATCGAAATCAAAATGAGTAAGGGAGTCCATTAAAATGAGGCAATTAAGCGGTATTAAAGTATTCCTCTTTGGTTTTTATACCACGTAGCGTTATTTTTGTTTGTTAATTTGTTTTTGGGTTTGAAAAATGGAATCGAGAATTTAAATTTATATTTATGTTCCTCATTATTTGGACGTTGTCTATATTTTTTTAAACAAGGGTTATTTCGATAAGTTTTTTAAGCAAAAAGGATTGAATAGCGTATAGACTGGAGATGAATGAAAATGAATCGTATCTTCAAATATCTTATTGTAGAGTATAATTATGGGAGTTACCGTATTCTATGCCGTTTATTATACAAAAGGTGAATATAACTATATGGCATTTCCGATACCTTTTTATTCTAAATGTTCCAATTTATTTCGGTAAGAAGATCGTAAGTTAGTAAGAAAAAGTTTAAAAAATAAATGGAAAGGCTCTGGAATTCTAGTTCCGGAGCCTTTATTATTGAGTTGAGAGGCTGAATTTGAAGGGAGTAGCGATCATGGACGAAAAGATTGAAATCAAGAAGCAAGATTTCTATGAGATGATGTATTTAATGGAGAAAATTCTGATATCTCAGAACGCTCAGGAGCCAGAGAGGATAGCGACAATAACGCGTATTCTTTAGCCATCACCTTTGGAAAAGAGAATGTTGTGCAAGAACTGCTATCATTTCGGAGAAAAATGAATCGCTACTTAGATGAGCAGGGTGAGGCGGAGTTAGAAAAAATCCTCGAACCAATCGATGACATTACCATTCCCTATGGCCTAACGCTCGAAGCCTTACGAAAAGAACTCGAACCGTACTTGACGAAGAAAAAGAGAGTAAGAAAATGAAAAAGAAAACTACGGAAGAAAAGAATAAAAGAAGCGAAAACGATATGTGAAGAAAAAATCACAAAATCTTTTGAGGTGTGTTTTAATGAAGTGAAAGATCATGTAGATAAATGCTTGAGTAAGTTAGAAGGAAAGCCGGGATATTCTGGATGCCCAGTATATAATAAACCAATCTCTTATATTACTGAAGTTGTTGATTTTAAATGAAACTATCAACAGAAAAAGAAGGAGAGTGTTTCTTTATTCAATTTACTAAAGACAGGGTATGTGGTTGTGGTCGGTGCAGGATATGACTATGGAAGACCTAAAAGGCAATTTAAACGCAAGTATATTAAAAAGAGTAGATAAAGAATGGAGTAACAAAGTAATTCTTATCTATGTAAAAAAATTTAAGACCCACCAAGAAACACTGTGGAGCAGGTCCGAATCAATATACAAATAATATTCTCCAGTGTAGAAATGGTATGGAAATGTACATTGTGAATATCTTCTAAAAGCAGGAATTCAATATTAAATAAATACTCACATGTAAACTATACTTATTTCTCTAAAACAGGAAAGCAGATTTTTAAAAATAGTTAATGATGCTTTTGAATATAAAAATAGGTTAAGTATAGAGGTGTTATAAAATTCTATTGGGGATGAAATAAATTTCCATATTTATTACTTGGTAAATTATATGGTAGAGCATTAAAGATTAACAAAAAGAAAAAAATCTACTAATACTTTTATTGTATAAATACATAATACCGAATATTGCTTGCGGAAAAACTAATCATTATAATTAAAATTAAGACGATTTACTATTTATTAATGGTTGAACAAAAAGGTGGATGGAGGGTAACAATGATAGTTCCAAAAACAGAAAATTAAGGGTTTTTATTAGTTCAGCATGTGGAGATGAAGACTGGAAACAAAAATATAATCGAGTAAGAAAGGAACTGAAAAAGTTAATCGAGGAAACAGGGTTTGCTGAAGTTTATGTTTTTGAGTTAGAGGGGCTTCATCGATACCCGCTGGAAAACATTATCTATATGCGTTGAACAATGTAATGTTTGTATATTCATTATTGACAATAATGATGGTATAACTCCTGCAGTTCAAAAAGAAATTAATACTGCACAGAATCGCAATATCAAATCTATTTATTATTTTTTGTAATGAGTTTTCAGAAGAAGAGACATCATTGCAAAAGAGTTTAAAAGAGTGAATTTTGCGAAATGTTTTACTGTCAATAAATTTGATCAAATCGTTGGCCAAATAGGACAGGATTTGAATTAATGAATTAGCACTAATTTATATTTACTATTGCCAGAATAAACTAAATTTAATTGAGGAAGATAATATAGATGATAATCAAACTAGTATGAACAATGTCGATTTAGCTATCTACTCGGATAGTATAATGGAAAAAGATGCGTTATCTAAAAATAGACGGATGTGTTCAATATCTTGTCAATCTAATTTTTGGAGAAAATACTGAAGATATTAAAAACTACTTCTAATTTAGATGAAAATAGGTGTTCAATTTTTTAAAAAGTTCTTTTTGAGGCTAAGAAGTTCAAACAAGAAGAGTATGATGAACTTCTTCAAGAAATTAGAAAGCATCAGTCACCGAAACATTTTTAAAAGTGACACAAAAAGAATTGAAGCACTGATTCAATACTATAAAGGAATCAAGAAAACTGTATTTTCGAAACTACAAGAAGCCCTAGAATTGGCGAAAGATGACTCTTTACCAAAATGGTTAAAAAGATGATATTTTGATAGATTTACGAAACCAAGATTATATCTTCAATGAAACTAATAATATATTTGTTATTGATTCGGTTTATCAAAAGGAATTACTTAACGGAGGGCAATGTTATATTACCCTCAGATAGATAGATTGAATAGTGATTTTAAGGAAAACATAATATCAGGGTTTTATTAAAGATAAAACTAAATCTCCAGAAACTGTTATTTACGTAAATCACTCAACGGGAAAAAATTATTTATTTAGCTAAAATGTTTTTGATTGCACTTTGTAATGGCTCTTTAACTCATATAGAAATGATGTATAAACAATTAAAATATTTATGCTTTTTATATTGCTACTACTGACTCAGGTTCAAATTGGAATGTAAACCTTCTGTTATTAAAATTATCGATATTAAGTGGAGACAAAAAGAGAACGACGGGATAATTAGAACTTTCGGAGATATTCTTAATAGAATGAGCGGTAATGATGCACTTGAAGTGTATAATTTTTCCAAAAATTCTCCGATTACATATAAAAAAATTATGTAATCAGTTAAAAAGCGCTTAGAGTAGTAGGGTATTTCTTAGATGACAAAAACTTTTCAATATATGGTTAGGTTTGTTTGGATTAATATTTGAATGGGCAAGTGACGAAAACCATACTATTGATTTGGAGAAGAAATTCTTGCAACTATTCCTAGTATTTATCGTAGAATTTCTCAGGATCAATTAATTGATATTATATGCGAATTCTATCAAAAAGTATAGAAGGTTCTATGATGACGTCTTTAACTTGATTTATCAATGTATAAACATAAATAAAGCGTCTGAAACAAAACAAACACAATTATTAGATTGTATGATAAATATAGTTTCTGATGAAGAGAAAGCAAATTCGATATTTAGAAAGTTCTATGTATGCTTCGAAAGAGTAATAAGGATTTGACTGAAGAATTAGATAGCGTAATAAAGCTTAGAATGCCAGAGTTTTATAAAGATACCTATCTATTAGAAACTACAGAAAAATGAAAGTGAAGATTTTCAAAATTTATTGAAAAATATGTTTCAGAAATTAAAAGATAATCAAAATCAAGGGAAAGATGGAGCTTACTACGTGAAAAGGTATTAGCCCATACTTAACAATAAAAATATTTTTAGAACAGAGTCAGATGCTTTTCTCGCAAGACCTTATTGATTTGATTTTTCAAGAATCAGTTAATACAATCTTAAGTGAGAAGCAATTAGCCGAGGCAAAGTTTGATGCAATCGAATTAGTAGTCTATTTGTTGGGAGTGTACAAAACAAAACTAAAAATAGTAGTAAAAGAAAAAGTATACGAATTAATGAATAAAAAGATCAGTAGTGAAGGCGCACTCAATATTTTCTAATTTAGATGAATCTATTTTTACAATTATCCTTCTTGTTTTTAGAACTTTCTTTAGGAAACAATATAAATTCTCAGTTGGTCAATTCTGTTGCTATCATTGGTGATGATAAATTATCTAATCGTAAAGCTAGTAAAATTTTTCTTAGATTATTTGAAAGTAAACTTTTCAGCATTACAAGATAAAACAACTAGAACAATTATTCATTCTTAATGCAATAAAATGGAGTAATATATCTGATGTTATTACGAGGAGAATGCAGTTCAGATATTATTTCTTCTATTAAATAATCCGACAAACGAAGATGTCGTTTGTAGTCAACTAATTAAGTTGATGGATACCGATAATGTTTATATTAAAATGGAAATATTACAGGAATTACCTAAGTTGCGAAACATTAATAATGAATGCTATCAATATATTGCCCAAAAAGGCTTCAGTAGATAATAATTTTGTTGTTAGAGCAGCAGTTGAAAAATTGAATGCTGGATAATCATGATTAAAAATATGAATAATACTGTGATTTTGTATATTTTTAAGAAGTTAACACGGAATTTTAAAAAGAAAGAAAAAGCTGTAGATTATTTACTACAGCTTTTTCTAATGAGAAATTTTTTGTATTCTAAATAAATAAGTTTGTATATTTTTCTTTATAAAGAGATTGGTGGTTTAACGGAAGCTGTATTAGTCACGATAGAATAGTTATTATCTAGAATCATTGAACAAATGGTAATGATAGATATTGCTCCAATACTGAGAGCAAGTCGAAAGTCTTTTTGTTAGTGTGAGAAGTGCCTGATTTAACATAGTAATCCTCCTTTCAAATTAGTAATTACCTTTATTAATTTAGTTTTGAAGTATTGATTTTTATCAGCTGATATTAGTATATTAGCATTATAAAAGACCGCGAACAGTCTACAAAATATTTATAATGACCGCAGGTGATTAGATGCCCTAAGAATAGAGTTGAAACTAAAAAGAGTAAATAAAAAAATCTTTCTAAAAAAATACTTAAATTGAGAGGTTTAAGCATAAGAAAATTAGGAGATGTTGAACAAAATTTAATTAGTGCTTCAGAAAAAACAATTAGAGACAATTGAATGAAGGAATGATGCGACCTTTGTATAAAAGAAATTGCGAAGTATGTGAATGTAGATTCTCGTATTCTTACTGGAGAATTGTTTTACAAATTTAATGATGATTATTTATGTGAAATGTTGACTAAACGATTAGATGAGTATCCATATTTTCGAGAGGAGAGAGAAGCGTATATTAAAGAAGGTATAGATAAAATGATTGCTATTGTATTGTCTATATTTTATAGAGACTATTCCCAGTTTGAGAAAAAAGATACGATGGAGCAGTTTCTTTTTCAGGAGGAGTTTTTCAACGCAATATGGCCAGTTGTTAAGAAACATTTTGATCTTGATGGATTTGGAAATAAAAATAATTTAGAGGAAGAATGGGTTTTTATGCATTAGAAAATGCAAAGAGACATACATAATAGAACTGGATGCTGATACTAGGCTGCGTCAGCAGTTCTTGAACAATCCGCCACGAGGATATACGAGAGAAGAAATTAGCAAAATGCCACCTAGCCAACTAATTGATATAGATCTATCACTGAAACAATCTGCAGAAGAAACTGATTTTGAACAATATTTAAAAGAGAAGTATGCAAGAGATTGAGACTTTGTTTACGGACTTATTCCACGATTGTTATGATGGTGTTATCGGGATTTACGAAGTTGCTAAGCGAAGGACAAAAACTCGTGAGCAATGGCGTTCTAGCTGGCATGTCAGGTCTCGGACACATCGCACTTTCTATCGGCCTGGTCTGGACTATCGTTAAGATTTTCCAGTATGAGTCAGCAAAATAAAGAACCTACAAAAGTCAGTCGTACAACGGCTGGCTTTTTCTTTAGAAAAGAGTGTATAAAATGGGGCAAAGTGGTATACTTCAATATGAAAAATTTAATGGTTAAAGGATATGTATTCATAGTATTTGAGGGGATTACTTTGGAGTTTGGAAAATTGCAAAAGTAGATGTAAGAGAATTATGGAAACATGAGCAATATAACTTCTCAGAATGGTTAGCAAAAGAAGAAAATATAGAAATGCTTGGGAATGAAGTTGGAGTAACTTTTGCTGAAATTAGAAAAGAAGTTTTTGTTGGTTCGTACAGATGTGATTTAGTTGCACAGGATGAAACTAGTGGAGCAAAAATATTATTGAGAATCAGTTAGAAGCTACGAATCACGACCATTTAGGGAAAATTATTACTTACGCTTCAGGGTTAGAGGCAACTGTTGTTATTTGGATTGTCAAGGAAGCTCGTGAAGAACATCGTAGCGCAATTGAATGGTTAAATGGTAAAACAACGGAAGATGTATCATTTTTCCTAATTGAAATCCATGCATATAAAATTGGAAATTCATTACCAGCACCAAAATTTGAAGTTGTTGAAAAACCTAATGATTTCGTCAAAAACAACAAAAAGGAAATTCAAGAAGCGGTGAACTAAAAATTTGTAGAAGCTGAACGTTTAAACTTCTGGATGCAGTTTAATGAAGTTATCAAAGAAAGAGATAAACCTATTAATATTTGTAAAGCTACAACAAATCATTGGTATAATGTTAGCTTAGGAAGTTCTAAAGCTAAGTTATCGATAACTCTAAACACAAAAGAAAAAGGCAGTAGGTATTGAGGTATATATTCAGAATGATAAAGACTTTATTTCGATCGATTATATGTATATGCAGAACAAATGAAGACGAAACAGGGTTAATATTCGATTGGCAAAGATTAGACGGTAAAAAGCTTCAAGAATTCGTTATCTAATGGATGGATTAGATTTTCGAAAACCAAGAAAACTATCCAGAATTGATGAATGAAGTGCTGGATAAAGTTATAAAATGAAGAAAGTATTTACAAAGTATATTAAATAAATGAATTGAATTATAGAGGATTTCTATATTGAAAGGATAACAATGGCAAAAAAATTAAAGGAATACTATGACATTCTTTTATTTAGAAGATTTGTCAAATAAACTAATGGCAGTAACAGATTGTTTTGACCAGGAGAAGTTTTTCGAATTAACTAAAGACAAGATAGACGAACTGGAATTTAATGCACGACAGGAATTGATTGCCCACGCGTTGAAGGCCTCTTTTGATATTGAGTATCCCGTTCTTCTTTCCGTTTTCAGTCAGATATTAGGGAAGGAGCTTCGTGAAATAGTGGGGCATTTTCAGAAGGTTGGTGGCTTTGGCCGATTGGAAAATATGTAGAACTATATGGGGAAGAGTATTTCGAAGAGAGTATTGCTTTTTAGTAAAGAACTTACTAAAGAGATTTACCTCTGAATATTGCATGAGACCTCTTATCAAAAAATATCCTATCAAATCATTAGAGATATTAAAAGAATGGAGTCAAGATGAGCATGAACGGGTTCGAAGATTATCCAGCGAATGTCTACGGATTCGATTGCCATGGTCTAAGAAACTATATACTGCGCTAGACTACTTTTGAAGATTATTTTTGAAATACTAGACCATTTAAAAATGATCCAGATAAGTATATTCAAAAAGAGTGTCGCCAACAATTTAAATGACTTATACAAAGAATCTCCGGACCGGTTTGAGTGGATTCTTCTAACTGGAAGTCAGAGAGCCCATCAAAAGAGTGCGAATGGATTATGAAACATGGATCTAGAAATGTAAAGTAAATCCACAGAGCACATATGTTCTGTATTTTAATATTTTTATAAGATTTTTAGCTATTTTTTTAAGAACTGAGTAGTTTTCGGTTAAGGAGTGGAACAATTGCTTGCAAACCGTTGTCTTACGTTTGCCATCCACCGTC
>BNJU01004069.1_pt1 | contig 37512 bp, 57 predicted proteins | sample 8539281 | NCBI WGS metagenome assembly BNJU01 (sample SAMD00202456, study PRJDB9452) | human saliva metagenome | isolation source: human saliva | place: Japan
AAAATTTAACAAAAAGATAACAAGAAGTCTCCGGCTTCTAAGGGGAGATAAATTGTTTTTATAAAAAATTGAAAAAGGGATATATCTATGATAATTTTGTATAAAATATTGAGAGACGAAGTTACTAGAAATAAATTAAAATAATATTCAAAAATCAAAAGGAGGTGTAATTTTATGAAATATAATTTGGCATTCAAATACAGAATTTATCCAAATAAAGAGCAGGAATTATTGATAAACAAGACTTTTGGATGTGTTCGTTTTGTTTACAATATGATTTTGTATACTGCGAATAAAATTTATGAAGAAACTGGAAAAATAAAATAATTACACTGCTAGTTTGAAAAGTGAAAATCAATTTTTGAAAGAAGTGGACAGTCTGGCACTTTCAAATGCTCAATTGAATGTGAAAACGATCGTTTACGAATTTCTTTTCAAAAAGAGCGAAACTTCCAAGATTCAAATCTAAAAAGAATAATGTTAAAAGTTATACAACAAATTGTGTGAATAATTGATACGAATTGAGGAGAATAAATATTTGGTCTCTACAAATTGAAAAGAATGAAAATTAAAATATCATGAGAAATACCGAAAGAATTATAGAATAAAAGTCAGTAACATTGACAAACAGTAATGGAAATTACATGTTTCTGTTTTGACGGAATTTGAAAAAGAAAATCATTTCAAGTAATGATAAAGTGATTGGACTTGATTTTTCGATGTCTGAATTATTTATCAGTTCTGAAACCAGAGGCTGATTATCCAAAGATATTTTAGAATGTTGGAAGAAGAATTGAAGAAATTACAAAAATCATTATCGAGAAAAGTGAAATTTTCTAAAAATTGGGATAAGCAAAAAGCGAAAATATCAAAATTGCATGAGTATATCAAATTGTCGAAGAGATTTTTGCATAAATTGTCGAAAAAATTGTCTGAAGATTATAATACTGTGTTGTTGAGGATTTGAATATGAAAGGATGAGCTAGGGCATTAAATTTTGGAAAAGTGTAGGAGATAATGGATGGGGAAATGTTTTTGAGGATGCTTTGAGTATAAACTGATGTTTTAGGAAACAATTTTCGAAGATAGATAAGTGGTTTCCATCGTCGAAAACTTGTAGTAGATGTGGAAATATTAAAGAGGAACTGAAATTATCAGAAAAGAAGTTATAAAATGTGAGTGCTGTGGAATTGAAATTGATAGAGATTACAATGCGGCACTGAATATAAGAGACGTTGGAAAAAGAAATGTTGAAATATTAGGAAAATAAAAAGAAAACAGGGCAGGGAACTATCCGAAGAGCTTGGTAAATATATTTGATCAGCAAAAGCAGATACTTCCTAAGAAGCCCTTGCTTTTAGAAAACGGAGATAGTTCACTATTAATTGAAGAAAAGTATAAAATTAAATCTCAAAAAGGGTATATTTCTGTTTTTAGATGGTTTATCATTAAAGAAAATAGAAAGTACAACAAAGATTTGGAAAAAGTAAAAGAAAAGTACTGCTGAGGTATTAAAAATAATTGAAACTGAGCGATACCCTGATAGAAGCAGAAGGCGGTACAAAATGCCGAGATTGTTATTACAAAAATTTGTGGAAGATAGTATTAAAAAAATAAAAATAGAGGAAATCTATTTTTAGTAAAATTATCATAAATAGATTTTTCTTTTTGCAAAAAAATCAAAAATTTTGAAAAATAAAAAGTATGAAAAATAAGTTCGTGGTGAAAAATTCTACCACTATGAAAAAAATAAAAAAAGAGAAAGAAAATCCACTCAAAAGTCAATAAAAATGAGGGTTAGGAGTTACGGAAAAATGCTAAAAACAGCAAAAATGATAAAAATTAATCAAAAATACGATTTTAATGTCTGAAAAAACTCTGCAGCACCTATAAATAAAGGATTTTTCTTGAAAGTACGGGGGTTAAAGAAGTGAATCCATTAAAAACAAGGATTGAAACAACTGAAAAATTACTACAATGTACCCTCACTGTTAAAGAAGAATCCATTAAAAACAGGATTGAGACTAGTTTTCTCAATCAGTATATTCATACTGAGAGTTTTTGGTAAGAATAGGAACCATTAAAACAAGGATTGAAATAGAGTCAGAATATAAATTAAAAATAACAACTTTTATAAGGTTGTTATTTTTTTAGAAAAATAGGTGAATTATTAATAAAAATAGGTTAGAACAATGGTATATAATAAGATTATAAAAGAAAAGGAGTGAGAAAAATGGTTGAATAATGAATTAGAGAAATTGTCAAGTATATTTATAAAGAATTATGATAATTTTTATTAATTTAATTAGATTTTTGTTAAAAAAGTTTAGTGAAAAATTGTTATTTCTAAGAAAGATGTGGTATAAAAATATTATAGATTGATTTATAAAAAAATACTGTATAGATGAAAGAGCATTAAGGAGAGGAAATAGATGAATGGTGTAATTTTTAGAACTTTCTGCGGTAGAAGATAAAAATTATAGATAATAAAAAAATGTATAGTTTTGAGATTCATAAAAGAATGTCAGAAATACTGAAAATAGATAAGCGAGAGGAATTGAGAGTTTCAAATATTTTTGGTGAATTTTTTTAATGAAAGCATAAAATTGGAAAAAAAGGAGAAAAATATAAGATTAGAGTAATTACTAAAACGCAAGAAATTTTTAAAATTACAAGATCAATTGTTTCAATTAGCTATAAATAAAGAAAAATCTTGTAATAGGAGATGGATTTTTCAGTTAGTTGGAATTATAACCAAAAATGATACTTGGTGTGTGAATATGATTTTGATAAAAGAGATGAAAGCGTTAGATGTAGGAACACTGAGCTTTTTATGAAAAAGTAAATTTAAAAATTGTTAATCCTATTTTAGTGAAAAGGAAAGTCAATTTTTGGATTTGAAAAAAATATTAAAAATTATTTTGAAGAATGTGGAAGAAGAAATAGGTTTTTGAAACACAGGAATGGAAGAAAGTATTTTTAAATTCTATTACAATAAAAAGAGAACTTTATAGAGAAAAAGGGTAAATTTATTAAATGATGAGATAAAAAGTTTATTTAGGAGATATAGAGCTTGTAGTTACAAGGATACTATGGGAAGATGCTTTTTAATTTTTTTCTTCAGTATGTGAAATATGTTGGTGTTGGAGAATTTGAGAGTATGGATTTGGAGAAATTATAAGCAGAAGTTAATTCCTAAACCTATTTGAAGTATAATTAATAAAAAAAACATAAAAATTATTTAAAATAAATTTTAAGGAGGCAAAATGAGCGAAAAAGATAAAACATTTGAATATGTATTAAAAGAAAATAGAGTTTTTAGTAAGTATTGAAACTGTAAAAATAAAAAGATTTTATTTTTTTCAACGAATAAATTGAAATTGATTAGAGGAGCAAGTTATCTTTTGGATTATATGAATCAAGTTGAAGTACCAAGAATATTGAAAAATATGGATTAGAATATAAAACACATGAAACTTGTAAATAGATTTATAATATTAGTGACGACAAGGAATTTTTTTAGAAAAAGTAGATGAAGAAATAGACAAGACTATTGATAAAAGAATATTGTATATTGGCGCTGGAAATGCTAAATTTTTAGTTGATAGTGAAAAAAACAGCTGAAAAGATATGTAAAGAGATAAAAGAAATATACAAAAAGTTTAGCTCCAAGTGCAAAAAGTAGTTGCAGAGTGTTATTCAAATGAAAGAAAATGAAAAAAATATGGACTGCAATTGATGAATTAGCACAGAAAAACTGCTGAGAAAAAAAGTGAAGGATTTCCTATGTTGAATATTGATTTGCCATTTGCTGTGAAGTGTGACTTGTCAGGGACTGAACCAGCTGTTGTAAGTTTTGAAAGAATCTAGAAAGAAGATTTGAAAAACATAGAAATTCATAGAAAGTGGTGAAGGTTCTGATAGATGATAAACAGGTGAAAGATACTATAACTAGCTATAAGAAATGTTATAGAAAAAAAGATAATATAAAAATTAGTGAAGAAAGTGCTGTAAAAATTAAATATTCTAATAAAATGATAAAAGATGATGTGAATGAGATTGGATTTTATTCGATTATAAAAAAAGCTCTTAATTATGATATTCATTTAAATACAGAGATTGATGATTATTCAGTAGGAGATAGTTTTTATTGGATTTGTGTATAGTGATGGAGATGGACTTGGAGATTTTTTTGAAAAATGTAAAAAAAGTTTATACAACTGAAGAAGAATATTTAAAATTTATGAGAAAAATTCAGCGTTATTTTTGGATAGAAATACAAAATATGTTTTAAAAAGAAGTTATCAAAAGAAAAATGTATAATGATAAAAATTTGTTAAGAAAAACCAAATTCTGAAAGATGGAAAACCAAAATATGAAATAATTAATGGAGAGAAAGAAGAAGTTGAAAAATCTGTAATTGGAGAATTTCTAATTGTTGGAGGAGATGATGTTTGTGCAGTATTTCCAGCAGATTTAGCAATAGAAATTTCATATGAATTTCAAAAACAATTTGAAGAAAAAATGAAAGAAATTTACTGAAAATTGAAAAATCAAAAAGAAATGAAAAAGAAAAATCCAGAAAAATATAACTCTTCTTGTGGAGTTGTAATTATGAAAAATAAAACACCGATGTTTCAATTATTTGAACAAGGTCTTAAATTACAAAAAAATCTGCTAAAGCGAAAAGATATCAAGAAAATAAAAATAGAGAAGGGGAAGTACGAACAGGATATATTGATTTTCAAGTGATTGGTAATGAAGGAAATGTAAATATAAAAAGAATATAGAAAAAAATGGTATAATAAATTTGATAAAGAAGATGAAAAATAAAGGGAAAATTACATGTTTCTAGAAGACCTTATAGTATTAGTGGATTGGAAAAATGAAGAATATAAAGATGTGTCTGAAAGTATTGATAAACTTATTGACCAAGTGAAAAAAATTGAAAATAAAGAATTTTTCCAAACACAAAAAAATCAGATATATTTATGATTTGAAAAAGGATGATACTAAAACTGATAATGAAAAAAATTATGGAATCAATAAATATTTTATCTAAAATGAGCACAGAAGAAATTCAAGTTTTAAAATGAATTGTGGGGAATAAAAGATAAAATGAACTTAAGTTTTGAAAATGAAAATAAAAATGAAAAAAATTTAAAGAATTTTTTTGATAATATTTTTGATGTATTGAAATTTATGATTTTATTCAAAAAGGATAAAAGCTCTTCAGAAAAAGGAGGATAATAATAGTGGGAATTAAAATAGGATATGAAGTAGAGTTATTAACTCCAGCAATTACAGCAGAGACTGGAACAATTGGTAAAGAGATAGATGTAGAAGTCAAAAAGAGATAAAAATGGGACACCTTATTTTTTTCAGCGAAAGCATATAAAAGGAGTTTTTAGAGCAAAAAGTTTTAGAATTTAAAAATGCTTTAAATGGAAATGGCAAAAGAATTTACTGAAAAAAATATTTTGAAGTGGAGGAAATAATCCAAGTAAAATTAGATTTTCAGATTTGAAATTAAAGATTGAAAAGAATATTGGAGATGAAGGATATCAAAGAAGATTAGAAAATAAAATTGGAAATAGATATGGTGTAAAAATTAATAGAAAAACAAGAGTAGCAGAGGAAAATTCATTATTCAATTATGAATTTGTAAAACCAAAAAAATATTTATGCTGGAAGTTTTTGAACTAAGTAATGATTTTTTTGAAAAAAAGTGAAGAAGATATAAAAATTTCTATTATCAAGTTTTTTTGCATATTGATAAAATTGGTGGATTGAAGTCGAGAGGATTAGGAAAAGTATTAGTTCAATTTGTATCGATTGAAAATGATAAAAAGAAATAATTTTAAAGAAGAAAATGATAGATTTAAAAATTGTAGAGAAAATATTGAAAGAAGTAAAATCAAAAAAATAATTATAAAAAAATCAAGGAATAAAAAAATTAAATGAACTGGAAAAAAATACAAATATACTTTTGAATTTTTGTAGAACCTGCTGTACTTCAAGGGAAAGTCAATAAAAATGAAGTTGAGTTAAGAAAAATCATTACAAGGATCATCAATAAGAGGTGCGATTATTCAGTATGGTCTTGATAATGGATTTGAAAGTGAAATTGAAAAATTATTGAAAAATAAAAATTTCTGAAAGTTAGAAAAGTTTGTAAGAGAAGATAAAAATGAAATAAAAGAAGAGTTTAAATTAGCTAGTGGATTCAAAACGAAAATATCCTATTGAAGCAGACAAGTATAAAAAAATAGATAAAGCAGTTAGTGTAATGAAAGAATATAAAGTGAACGAAAAAGATGAAAATGGGATAAAAATTAGAAAAGGGATTCGTTAGCATTATTGAATGCGACAGGAACAGAATTAAGCATAAAAGATTGATGAAAAAAACACGAACTACAGAAGAAAGTTTGTTGTTTAGTACAGAATATACGGATTTAACTAATGTAGCAAATAAGGAAGAAGTCTTTTTAAAGGGAATGTGGAAATTCCAAAAGGATTATTTGAAATTGGGGAAAAAAATATGAGCTAAAAAAATAGGAAAAATATAAGACAAAAAGGATTTGGGAAAAGTAGAAATTGAGTTTAAGAAATTTACTGATGAAAATGATAAAAAAATATTGAAGAGAGAATTAAAGAATTGAATGATGAGATTAAAAAAAGATTTTAAAGAATTCGATAAAAGAAATGATAAAGAGAAAGTTTATTTTTGGAGATGAATTATTAAAAGAAGAAAAACAAAAATTGATAACATTTGATTTTTCTTTCAGATATGATTTTGCCATTTAATGAAGTTAGTAATGTTGGAAAACAAATTTTGGAATTATTTGATGAAAAATTTTGGAGAAAAAAATTAACTTTAAATAATAGAAGAACTTTTTGTGAATGTAGAGAAATTGAGAGGATATAATATCATAAACAATTCAAGAAAAAAATGGATGAAATAGTTATAACTCAAGGAAGTGTAATTTCTTATTGTGTTGATAATGAAAAATTTAGAGGGAATTTTGGGATATTTAGAAAAAAATAGAGGAAAATGGAATTGGACTTAGAAGAAATGAAGGCTTTGGAAGAGTTAGAATTTGTAGTGAGAGAAAATGTGAAAAAAAGGAAATTTAATGTAGGAGAAAATTATGTACAACTTTATACCTGAAAGAAAGAATAAAATAGCAAAAAAATGAAAGTTTAGAGAAGAATTTAAGTGTAGAAGAATTATTTTTTTAAAAAGATATTGATGAAGAATTTGTGGATAATTTAGAAAAAGAGAAAAACACTGAAAAAAATTTTTTTAGAAAACGATAAATTTAAAGAAATAATTTCTGATATAGAAACAGAAGAAAAAAAGGAAATGTTAAATCTGGCTCAGTTTAAAAAGATTTTTATGATTTTATAAAAGAAAAAAAAATTTGATTTTTCTGATGAAGGAAAAAAAGTAATAGATTTTATTGATAAACAAAGAGAGAAAAATTGCAACAAAATTTTTATGAGTTTGTAAAGGAAGAATTTATTGAAAAACCTTTAAAAATACAAAAGAAAAAAAAATTAACTGATGAATTTAGAAAATCAGAATCTAAAAAAATAAACAAAAATTTTCAAGTATTAGAAAAAAATATTTGTTATATTTTTTTGGGAAAAAAAAAGAATGGAAAGAAAAATTTAGATAAAAGTAAAGAAAAATGGAGGAAGAATAATGGATTTTTTTCAACATTTAAAAATAAATATATCTTAACAGGGAAAATAGTTGTTTTTGAATGCTCTACATATAGGAAGTGGAAGAGAAAAAGATGATAGAGATGCCCTTTTATATCATTAGATGATGATAAAAAAATTTTTTTATATTCCTGGATCAACTTTTAGAGGATATTTAAGCACAAAATTAGAAAGATTTTTTTAGATAGTGGGAATGGATTTAAAATAAAAAAATAATGGTGAAGAATTAAATGAAGCTGATGTAAAATTGATATTTGGATATACTAATTTGGATAAATTAGAAACTAAAAATTAATGATAAGGATAATGAAGAAGATAGAAAATTAAAAAGAAAATAATAGAAAAAAATTCAAGATAGAATAATAAGAAAAATTAAATGCAAAAAAATTTAGATGAAGTAAAAATCTTTGGCTGGAAGAATACATGTATCAGACATGCCTGTATTAAAAAGATGTCAAATATGTAACAAGAGATGGAATAAAAAAATTGATAGAAATACAGGAGCTACTGAAAAAAAGAGCAAAAATTTGATTATGATGTAGTTCCCTGCAGGAACAGAATTTGACTTAAATATTGAATTGGAAAATATAGAAAATTACCAATTGGATTTAATAGGATTAGCGTTAAATGATATTTTTAAAAAGATAATGGTGATTTATTTGGTGGTAAAACTTCAAGAGGAATTGGAAAAATGTAGACTAAAAGATTTAAAAATGAAGTATGTGACATCAGAAGATAAAGAAAAATTAAAAAAATATTTTTTTGAAGGTAAATTTCATATGAAATTAAAGAGCAGGAAAAAAATATTTAAAACAGAGAATCTTAGCTTAGATTAGGAGAAGAAAAATGACAAAAGAATTTTTAAAATTGGAAAAATAAATTGGTTTTTAGAATTAGAAATTGAACCTATTTCTCCTTTAATCATAAAATTAGGGAGATGGTTCTGAAGAAGAAAATAGCAATAAAGAAAAAAAGTGAAAGTGTAATATCATTTGTAACTTCAGATTCTCCAAGAGGGAATTTAGTGAAATATGATAAAAAAATGAAAAAAGTAAAGGATGACAGAAAAGGAGAAATATTTATTCCAGGTTCTACATTAAAGAGGGTTATTTAGAGAAAAAAATTTAATAAAATTTATGATATAAAAAAAGAAAATGAATCAGACTTTAAAGAAAAAAACAAAAAAATCATAGAGAAGTGGATAATTTATTTGGTTGGACAGAAGGAGAAGAAGCTCAAAAAGGTAGAATTTTTTTATAGAAGATGCTTTATCTTGAAAAAGAGGAATTGAGAAAAAAATTTTTATTTGAAAAAAATATTGACGAAGCATTGAGTGAAGTAATAATGAAAAAGAGATATAACTCCAATAGATCAGTTTACTGGGAAAAGCAGTTGTACCATTAAATTATGAATGTACAATGGAAAAATTTGAAACAGAATTGATTATAAATAATATTAGTTTAGAAGAAATGAAAAATATTTATTTTATTTTAAGAGATAGTCATTTAGGAGAAATTAGATTAGGGAATTCTAAAACAAGAGGATTTGGACAAGTAAAATTTAATATTAAAAAGTATGGTTATTGAAAAATTATAGAGATAAAACAAAATTTGTAGTTAATTTAAAAAAATTATTTTGAGATTGATTTTTAAATTCAATAAAATTAGGAAAATGAATTTTTAAGAGAAAATTTGAGGTTAAAAAGAAAAATTTAAAGAAATAAATGTAAAAAAATCCAAATGAGTTTATAAAGGCACTTTTTAGAGAGGTGGAATAATGGAATTTAAAAAAATTTGATAAAGAGAAAATGAAACAAGAATTACAAAATGATATATATAATTTAGTTTATATAAATTATGAAAAAGAAAAATGGAATAAAAAGTATTTAAAAATGAAGGAAATGCTTTTGAATTTATTATCTGAAAGTGATTTTTGAAAAATTTTTTTATAAGATTTATATTTTTAATAATAATTTTATGAAAAACAATTTATCAATTTGGAGAAGATGATTACAGATATTTGGAAGTAAATTCAGAAAGAAATTTGTTGAAAAATACTAAAAAAAGTTTAGAGAAATATTGATAGAACTTAAAAGATAATCAAGATAAAAAAAGAATATAATCGTTTGAAAATATTAATTGGTGAAAAATAAGGTTAGTGGAAAAAGAAATGATACAATTTTTGGGATTTTTGGGAGGTGAAAAAAATGAAAGGGAAAGTAATTAAGATGGATAACTCTACGAAAGAAGTAGAGATAGAAGTTAAAAAGAAAAAAAGAGAAAAATATACAGTAGGAAAAAGCTATCTTTAATCAAAAAAATTTCAAGAAGGAGATAATATAGAGTATAATCTTAAAGGTAAAAAAATTTTGAGTTTGTAAAAGAAAAATTAGTAGTGAAGAAATGAGAGATACAAGAAATAATTTTTCAAATAATACGAAATTTGGTGGAAATAGACATAAATCAAAAAGAACCAGTAAAAGTGAAAACAGTATCCTTATAATTTTGTTTCTCTTAAAGATGAAAAAGGATGTGGTATATAAAGGAGAAAGAAAATTAGGAACAAATACTGGAAAAATTAGTTTGTAAACTAGTAAATAAAAACACCTTTATTTATAATGGGAGAAAGCGAACAAGATAATAAAGGACATACTAAAAGAAATGGTTTTGTAGAGAAAAAGGAATACCTATAATTCCAGCAAGTTCTTTAAAAGGTGCAATAAGAAATGTAATAGATGTTTTGACAAATAGTGTTATTAGAAATGTAGAGGATGAAAAATTAGAACAAAGAATGGGGTGCAGGGAAATTTGAATCTGTATTTGGAATAATAGAATCCCTTCCAGAAAAATGGTAAAAATGGAGTAATTGTTGAAGCAGAAAGAATAAAAGTTAAGACGAAAGAAAAAAATAAAAAATAGCAATAAAATCAAATGATTATGGTAAGGAATTTTCAAAAAAATATAATGAAAAAAGATGGATTAATTGAGAAAAGTTAATTTAAAAAGATTCGATTTATAATTTAAAAAGAAACAGAAATTAAAATAAAACCTGGTGTAACAACAGTAGAAAAAAATTGATTACCAATTCTGGAGAATATAAAAAAATATGTAATAGATGATGAAAATGGAGTTCAGGAGTATTATGGTTTTCATCTCCAATTTTTGGAAAAATACATGAAAAATTATTAATTCCTAAAAAAATGGTAGAAAATTTGAATTTTCAAAAGAAGAATATGAAGATTTTAAATATATAATAAAACAAAGAGCTGAAAAGAATAAAAAAATGGAAAAGATATAAATTCAAGCACATTTTTATTATGATAAAAATTTAGAGAGAGGATCCTTTATTATTTGAAGTGAAAAATGGAAAAATGGCAGAACATTTAGCTTTTTTTCTGAAATTCCACGATTGAGATATAAATTTTCACCATTGGATTTGGTTCCAGAAGAATTTTGTCCAGGTGATTCATTAAAAAAATTATCTTTTTCAGAAAGATTATTTGGTACAACAGGAGACAATACAAAAAAAGATGAAGAGAAAAAGATGAGTTAGTTGCACTTTTCTGGAAGAGTATTTTTGAAGATGCTAAAAATTATAAACCTGAAATGATAGATAATGGAAATCTAGTTACTTTGAAAGCATTTGGGGAGCCGCATCCTACTTTTAACAACCTTTTTATTTAGATAATATTGAAAAAAATTATAATGAAAAATAAAGATGTCAGTATTCGAGGTAGAAAATTTTATTGGCATCATAAGGAAAAAAATTGGAAAATCTTTTTCAGAATACAGAAAATCATTAGAAATGCCAAAAATTAAAAAAATAAAAATGGTAAATATGAAAAATGAATTGGCATATAATTCAAGTTTAGAGTTAATGGATATAAATAATGAATTTGAATTCAATGTTAATTTTGAAAATTTAACGGATGAAGAGTTGGGAGTATTGATTTATGCTATAGAGCTTGAAGATGGATTATTACATAAAAGCAGGTAAAGGAAAGCTTTTGGGTTTGGAAGTTGCAAAAATCGAAATAAAAAGAATTTTTATTGGAAAAATAAAGATAAATATAAAGATTTTTTTGCTTTGAACCTTTTGAAAAAAAGAAAGTAAAAAGAAGACTATATAAATAAAGCAAAAGAAAAAAAGATATTTTGATGAAAAATAGAAAAAAATATTAAAGAATTAAAAAGCGATACTTTCTAAAACAAATGATTTAGATTTTAGTGAAAGTCCATTTTCCTGAAGATATTAACAAAAAGGAGAAACGAATAGTTTAAACTGGTTTTGTTAATAATAAAAAGGAGATAGAAAGATAGTTTTATTATCTATATTGGATAAAAATCCAAAATAAGAATTTAAGGAGTTCTACTAGTGAAATACTCAATATTAAAATTCAAAAGAAACGAAAAACACTCAATGAGAGACCTAGAAAAATTAAGAGGCTTTTTTGGCAGATAAATATAAAGAAAATGTGTTATTCCATAATCATTTATCAGACGGATATAATTATTCGTATCCTAAGTTGCAGTATAAATTGATAAAAATACACTTTCTGTGATGGGAATTGGTGAAGAGATTATTGAAATAAATAAAAAACTTTTTGAGGAAGTTGATTATTTAAATATTGATGGAAATTTTTATTTTTGATATTCAGAAAGAGCTGGAAATATACGATGAAGAGATAAAACATACAGGCGATAAAATGTATGAATATAGATTCGTGACACCTTATTTGCCATTAAATGAAAAAAATTATGCAAAAATACTTGAAAAGAGAATACACATTGGAACAAGCTATTACGAATAATATATTAGAAGTTTTAAAAGGATTGGGAATTTGGCTTGACAGAGAAAATAAAATTTATGTATCTCAAAATTTAGAAATAACATCAAGAGATTTAAAAATGTAAATATGATAGCGTTTATAGGAAGTTTTTCTGTGAATATGAAATTTCAGATTATTTTTCGATTGGAAAAAAAGAAAAAGTATTGGATTTGGAACTTTTATAAAAAAATAATTTTTAATTTTTATTTTTTGAGGAGAAATATCAAGAGTTTAATTTCGTAATATTTGGGTGTATAAAATTTTTGTGAAAAACCCTCAAATAATATATGGTAAAATAACTATATAATATTTGAGGTTTTTGTTATGGCTAAAAAAGAAAATTAGCATTGAAGGTCAAATTCTTTTTTCTCTGCTCTAAAGGGTGAGCAGCAGAGATATTGAATATCATTTTAACAATCAGAAAAACAGTTTGCTATTTAATAATCAAAGTTTAGGATAAAACTATATAAAGTTTAAAATTTAATTTTAGATAATATATCACTAAAAGTTACCTCTTTATTATAATAATCTAATTTTTCTAACCATATTTCTAATTCATTCTTTTCTTTTCTAAAATTTCCAAATCCTTTTTATTTCTCGATATAATTTCCTTCAAAATGCTCGGGTAAGTTGTATAATTCATAATAACCACAAAAAAATCATATTTTGAATTATTCCTAATGAAATAGACCAGTTAAATGGCATTTTAGATTTTTCTATATCAATATAAATTTCTGAAAACCCATTTTATTTCATTTTCTTCTTCTATTAAATAATATGGTTTTTTTATTATTTTTAAAATAGCATATTCCCATTACTAGATAATCTATAATATTTTTACTATTTTTATATCTTATTTTCATACAAGTCTCTATTTATTTCTCAAATTGTATAGCATATTATCAAAAATTTTACTATAGTCTAAAATTTCATCATAATATTCTAAATTTTTTGCCAATTCTTTTCATTTCATTAGATTGTACTCAAATATTCTATTGCTTCTTTTCCTTCCCAGTGATAAGTGGCGTAAATAAGATGTTAATTTTTTGGACCTATGACTACTTTTGCACCATTTTTCATTTATTGCTTTCCAGTGCCACTAAAAAGGTATTCTTCCATCAATAATTTCTAACTCTGTACCAAGAACTTCAAAAATTGCTATACAACAAAAATAATTTTTCCTGATTATCTAAAAATAACAATTCCAAAAACTTCATAAATCGTTCTGTCTTTTTAATTTTACTTTCATTAAATATTTCACATCCTATTTTTCTATCTTTAATTATAAGATTTAATCTACTGTTATTTTTTTGTATAGTTTTTATTTATTACATCATATTAACAGGATCAACATCAACTGTAATTCTCACATTACTGTCATTAAATTTAGCAAATATTTTTTATAATTTTTATTTTTAATATATTTTCTTTATTAAACTTAAAAATAAATTTGGTAGCGAAAATCTTGAGTTTATTTTGAAAATTGGAGCGCAAAAGGTTCTGAAATAAATTCATTTTCAGATATTTCTATATTTTCGTCAACAATTTTGGAAATAATTTATAAAAGTCATTCGCTTTTTGTGCTAAATCTTCTTTTTGAAGAAATTACAACTGCGATAAGTCGGCCAAAAAGGCGGATAATTAAAAGATTTTCAAAAAATAGCTCATTTTTGTAATAACCTTCGTAATCATTTTCAATTGTTTTTGTAATGACATCGTTATTTTTCATTAAATGTCTGAATTATGACTTTTCCATCTTTTGAACCTCTTCCAGCTCGTCCAGAAGCCTGTGTCAACAATTGAAAAGTTTTTCTCCGGCACTGAAAAATCTGCGAAAATTTAAAATTATGTCGGCGTTGATAATTCAACTAATGTGACATGGAAAGTGAAGTCCTTGCACTAACTTGAGTTCCTAGCATTATGTCGTATTTTTGATTTTTAAAATCACTGTAAATTTTTCATAGTCACTTTTAGTTTTCATTGTTTCAGAATCTACTTATCATTTTTGCAGTTGGAAAAATTTTTAATTCTTCTTCAACTTTTTCAGTTCCCGTCCCATCTGCTGCATTTTTTCGCTGCCACATTCTTTGCAAAATCCACTAAATGTTCTTCATATCCGCAGTAATGACATTTCAGCTGATTAGTTTTTTTGTAGTAAGTTAGCGAAATACTGCAATTTGGACAAGTTGGAATATTTTGGCAACTTTTACATTTTAAGAAATTTGAAAATGCTTTTCTGTTTAAAATCAATATAATCTGCTCTTTTTCTTTAAAGTTTGAGAAATTTCTTCCAATAGCTTTTCTGGAAAAATTTTTCGTCGTTTCATTTAAATCCACAATTTTCATATTTTGGAATTAGAATTTCTTTAAATCTTTTTAGCTCAATTAACTGCAAACGCCTTGTTTTGCTTGATAAAAACTCTCAAATGACGGAGTTGCTGAACCTAAGATAACTTTTACTTTTGTATTTTCGCTTTAGAAGCGCTCTTTTATTGCGACATTTTTGTGTGATAACGGGGATTATTTTTCCTGTTTATAAGTATTTTCGTGTTCTTCATCCATAATTATGTACTTTAAGTTTTGGACAGGTGCAAAAATGCAGATCTTGCTCCAATCACAATTTTTGGCGCCATTTCTAATAAAAGACCATTCTTCTCCGCTTTTCTTTTGTCACAAGTCTGTCAGCAAAATAGCAACTTCGTCTGATTCTTCTTCGAGTCGCTCTATCATCTGTGTCGTCAAAGAAATTTCTGGGACTAAAAATATGCTTCCATATCCATTTTTAAGTGCTTTTTTAATAAGATTGATGTAAATTTCTGTTTTCCCAGAACCAGTGACCTTTTTAACAAAAAGATTGTCACTGTTTTTATAGTATTTACTGCATTTTCCTGTTTTCATTTTAAAATTATTTGTCAACAATTTTTCCTTTGTTCTGTCCTGAAATTTTGAATTTAAAATAATCGACAGAAATAATTTGTTTTATAGCTTTTTCAATAATTTCTTGAGAAATGCAAAGTATTTAAAGTGACTTCTGTCTCATATATTCATTAAATTTTTGAGCTTCTAAATTTTGAAAATCTTCGTCAAAGTCTTTTAAATAAATAGCCTTTTTAGAATAATTCAATTTTAATGTTCCAGATAAAATAGTTTTAAAACACTCACTCACTTAAACAATAGTTTTTATCCATTTTGCAAGTTTCATTATTTCGGCGGGAATAGAAAGAACGAGCAAACACGACTGACGGATTTTAATGTCAAAATCAATCTTCTTTTTACAACATTTACGATAAGTCGCATTTTATCACGTGTATACAAAATTGACGATATCACTGACCACCTCATATTTTCTTTATCCAGGCAAAAAGTCTTATATTATTTTCATAATTTCATAATAATGCATTTATGTTCCCCTGTTTTATAGAGTATTTATTTCACATTACTTAAAAAAACTCAACAATTTTAAAAAAGTAGAGTATGTAGAATAAAAGTTCAATTTAAATAGATTTTTATAAAAGATATATTTTATTGAAAAATAAAAATATAAAATTTACATAATATCATTGAAAATTCATAAATTGAAGAACAAAATAACTTTTGGAAAGTTAAAGAGTTGCAAAAACTATATAGAGGAAAGGAAAGAATGGAAATTCATCAAAAGTTACGAGAATATAAACAAGTTTTAACGAAAAGAAAAATTGCAGAATATCATTAATACAAATTAAACCATATCAGTTTTACTACACTGGAAAAAAATTTAAAAATGCATGAAGCAAATTATTAAATATAAAGCGGTTCCTTAAAAAAACAAAATATCAGAGAATTTGAGACAACACCCAACATTTTTAAACACCTATAGATATAAAGAAAAAAATAAAGCATTTTACAAGGCAAATATATGATTTTATAAAACAATGTAAACAAGAAAAGTAAAGCCATATCAGAAAGTAAATGAATATTTTAACACTATCGATTTTAGATTATGGACATCATCACTGAAATAAGGAAAAAGAGTAAATCATGAACAACAATAAAAGGAGAATCAGAAACCTCAGAACAAGGCATGTCGAAAAATATGATGAAATTTGAATAACAATGATGTAACACAAGATTATAAAGAACCATTAAAGTTCAATTGTTAAAAAATTATAACCCTGAATTCTTGTAATATTTCACATCAAATGAATTACAGAGATAGCTGACAGCGGAATTGAAAGATTTGAAAATATACAGAAATTTAAAAAGACTGAATGTAACGCTTTTGATTTTCAGAAGGATCATGCCGTTTTGCTATACAAAAAACCTCAGAAAAGGGAGGATGTAACTGCTGATTCAGTAGATTAAAACATTTGAAGTTCCGCTGCATTAAACATTTTGAAACAAGAAATGATAATGTATTGCCCCCTACAACAACAAAATTATGAACTGCTCCTTTACAGAAATTAAGATATTTTTGAATGAACATTTAATTACAAGATAATGTTTCACACAGATTATCAGAGAACCAAGGAGAAAACAAAAATTGTCAGAATTGCCAGACTGACTGGTCAAAATCTGATTTAGGTGATAGATGAGTTTACAATTAAAAATCGATTGCAAACATGATGAGAATATGAATTAACAATGAATAGATATTAAAAACTAATCACAGATGAACAAAAAGCAAAACAGAAAGTCCTTTTATTGTCTGCAACCCAGTAAATAATATTCTAGATTAAAACCAAATTTCAATTATAACATCAGATCAAAAGATGATGCATTAAGTGAACAAGGTATTTGAGCGTGGATATTACCGAAAAAGGCGACACAAGTTATAAAATGACATGTCAAAAAGAACATTGATAACTTACCACAGATTTATAAACCACAAATCACATATATTAAAGCAGAAAACATATTAAATTACAGGAACAAAAATAAATTTCAAAACAAAGTTTCAAACACATTATCCAGAATGATAGTCAAAACCAGTTATGAATTTTAAAAATAAATTTATTTAGAAGAAATAACGAACAACACCAACTAAATTTATAAAGAAAATTAAAATTATTATATTAAGATAAGCTATCAGGAACGACGGGAAAAAATGACAAGACACATCGAAAGGTCTACAACACATAGAACAACTTGTTTAAAAGACGGAAAGTCAAGCTTTTTCATTTTCTGAAAACCCGAAAGATTGACGAAAATATTGATCAGACAAAATTTAAATAAGGCAGATTAACAAAACTTGATGAAAACAAAGGAAAAATCATATTGAAAGAACAAATAAAGGGAAGATTTGAGAAATGTCACTTGACGAGTTGTATAACGACAGATAATAAAAAGAATATATTGAAACATTGATTTATTGAAAGTAAATAATAAGATTCAACAAAAAATTGGTGATAAACACCATAATCAGTAAATAGAAAAACATTTACAGCATTTGCAAAACTATATCTATTCGTTAAAAAAAATTTGAGAGGAAAATATTAGTATTGCAAGTACAGTAAAGAGCAAAACTTCAAAAAGAGGATTTCGCATTTTAAGCGCATTTTCGCCAAATCCAAACTGAAGATTGAAATTCAAGAACGAGCCCAAACAATACAGCTGCGACAGATTGTATCGAAGGAAGAATTTGCATTAGACACGGTAATAAACTGATATTCAACAACCTGTGTCACTTATTTATTTGAAGAATAGATAGAATTGGTGCAAAAATACAATACATGATTAATTTTTCCCAAATGCAGATTGATTAGCATTTAGACTTGGAGAGAAGAGAAAGGAAACAGCAACATTAAATATAGTCACTGGAGATGAAGATATTTAACCTAAAATGAACACTTAATTTAGAGACAAAATAAAAACAAAGAAGAAGGCACGAAATAGAGGATACAAATGAGAATATTTCGTTGACAGATTTGAATATGAAATGAGTATTTGTAACCAAATTCGTAACAATAAGGAAATACAAAATAACCTAAATAATTATCCCGAAACTGAAGGAACAAAAGGAGTATTCTCGCCAAACATATAAAAAGATGCAAACCCAGAACGAAGTTCCTTTATCCCCACATTTATTTGCACCAAAGAACAATTTAAAACAAGGAAGATAAACTTTAGACAGCTTAAGAAAAAAAGTTCAGAAAAGCTTCAAAGTTCAAAAAACAAAACCACAAAACCAACAAACCAAAAAAAAAAAAAAAAAAACCCCAATTAAAACGACAGAAGATGATTTCAAACACTTTTAACATATGAAATGACAAATATACTGAAAATATAAAGAATCAGAAACAAAATCTAAAGAATCATTCTGAAGGAATTTAAACCCATGAAAAAAAAAATAAAAGTAAATAAAATCAGTAACATTGAAATATATGATATGACAGGAGATCATGTAGAAGATGAAAAATATAATTTAAGGTATCATACATTGATTTTGAAATAACTATAAAAAAGCGATTTCGCCAATCATATCAAGAATCAACCAACCGCCATAATTAAGATTTTACGATAATTCACAAAAGAGTTGCACTACAGCTTTAAAAAAGATTAAACTCAAACAGAAATGAAATAGTAGTTACAGATACTGTAATGACTGAAACATTGATTTGTCAACGCCGTTCTGCAAAGGGTGAAAAGAGTTTAGACTATTCTAAAATCCTGAATCGAACTAACAAAGCAATTTTTATTCAGAAATATTTATAAAAAATTACATTAAAAAATCGAAGTATTATCAAAAGTCAGAAACATTTAGAAAGTTTAATATATATACACAAAACAATTAATAAGCTTTTGAAAATTTTAAAACCAGACATGTACAATGAAAAAAAATCAACTATTAGAAAAGAATAAATAAAAAAAAAATCAGAGAGAAATTTCTGAATTGGATAAATATTATAATTTGGATGAAAAATGAGAATAACAAATGAAAAAGAGAAACATATATAATGATAATTTAAAGCATTAGAGCAATTATTTCCATCGCTGTAAAAAGATGGACAGCTGGACATAAAGGCATTGAAGGAAGAGCTGGGAATTTTGAAGTAACGAAAGATATGGCTAAACTGCTGAAAACAAATGCAAAAAAAAAAGTAGGGATTGGGAATAAAACACGAAATTAGGAGAAAGATAGTAAAATGCTGACAAACAGAAATACTATATCGAGGAAAATAATCTGAAGCATTGAACAGCTAAACAAAAAATTATTACAACTCATAAAAATGATATATTGACCCGCTGTACATTGAATACGGGAAATGATTTTGTCATAAAGATAAAAATAATGTCTAAAAAGAAAAGCGATGAAGCAGAAAGGATAACAATGACGGCTAGGAGTATTAGAAAATCTTAAATCAACTAATAGATACCCATGCAATGGCCGAGTATGATGCATACCAGACTGAAACGCTAGATTTACTGACCGATGATGGTGTCAGGTATTTATAGGGCACTGATGACAATGAGCAGGCTAAACTCTGAAGAGATTGTGCGATGAGATTTCTTTGGGAGGAGAATTTTGCAATAGATTTCGATACGAAAGACCAAATCAACAACTAATGATGCAAAAGTGGTATAACTATCATGCATGAATTTTTGATTTGTTATTCTAAAATATATATTAGTACTATCAGTGGTGAAAAAGACGAGAAAGAGGCAGTAATCCCAGATAATGACTCCAAACGGCGATCGGATATCAGATAACCGTAGTGCAGTGAACAATGGAAAACAACTATTTTGAAATAGTCATCCTTATACTGCAAAAGGGACTACCCCACTGACAGGTAGATTAATACTGGCATTTTCCAAAAATACTTTTAAAAAGCATGCTGAAAATGACACAATAAAAAGAATGTAAAGAAAATGAGAGGATTCATACACAAAAGATATATTGAAATCAAACACAAAAGACTTTTGATAGTCACTAGCAGGATAATATATGGAATCAAAAAGCAACTAAAGAATTGATGGATTTAGAATGGCTGAGATCACATCCCAAAGGAATGGATTTCGATATATATATTAACCATTCAGTCAGAAGAAAAGATTGATTTTAGATTTTTCTCAGGTTCAGCAACAACAGCTCATGCTGTTATGCAAATTAAACAGTGAAGATAACGGAAACAGAAAAATATATAGTGTTCAATTACCTGAAACAACTGATGGAAAATCAGAAGCTTGGTACGATATAAAAATATTGCAGAAATTGGGCAAGAGAGAATCAGACGCTGGAGAAAAAGATAAAACAGGAAATAGGTGAGACATCATTCAATCTGAAACTTGGAGAAGAGCCATAAAGTTCCAGATATTGACTTTAAAGTATTTAAAGTGGATGATACAAATATAAATGGTACGACTTGGAAAAATTTCAATGAAGAAAAGTCAATATTCTTTTGATGACCCTGATTCGATTGATTTTGTGCTTGGAAGCAATGATATTGAGGTTGTTGCGAAAATAATGTTAAGACAAAAATGATATTCCATTGTCAGAAAGATTGGAAGCATTGACAGATATTGAATAGGACTTATCTGTATGCAAGTAGCTACTTGATTGCCTTGAAACAGAAATAACAGAGGAAATGGTGGGAAAAATCTAGCTTCATTAGATCCGTCACCAATAAAATTTTGTATTTAGAGATTCGGCATTTAAGGATAATATTTTGACTGAAGGATGAGACTTTTCAGAAGTTGAGAAGTCTGATTTGAGAGAAATTCGGGGAGTAAGGTTAGTCATAGTTGAGTTTATGAGGAGAAAAGACAGTGTTTATACCAATAAAACGTCAAGATTTATATATCGACTAGGAAATGGTTTTGATTTGTATTTAGGCTGAAAAACTTTATAGAAAGATACTTATTAAATGAAGAAAGAAAAGAAATATTTATAAAAAGAACTAACAGAAAATTATGAAGAAAAACTCATATAAAGAATTGGAAGACAAAATTTTGAGAAAATAGACAAAATAAAAATGAGGACTTATTTTATTATATTTATTATTTGGAAGAAAATAATGAAATAGAACAATGGAATGATGTTGAAAAGAAAATATCTCAGTTATAAAATTATATAAATTGAAAAATGAACTAATTGAAGACATTTCTACTAAATAGTGAAAAAGATAAATTTGATAAAATTGAAATAACATTTATTGAAGCAAATCAAAAATTAAAATCAGAAATCAAAAATATTAGTCAACAAGAAAAAGAATTTGATGATTTTACCAGTAATCTGAAGATTAAAACTCATTACTTTTTGATATTAATCAACTTAAGAAATTCATTAAAATTAGGAAGAAAAATATTGAGTTATGTTGACTATATATAGAAATATTAAATTTAGAAAATTTCATGCTTTACATCCAGAAAAATAAAGAACAGAAAAATATGTAAAACTATTTATTGAAAAATATAAAGAACAAAAATTAAATTTTGATTTTGAAGAACTAAATAAATGAAACATTTTTGGAAAGTATATTGAAGAATTGAAATGAAATACCACTAAAGAGTCTAGATAATATTTCTATGATGAAAAACATAATATTGAAAAATCTTTGGTGAAATTGACAATAAAAGAGAAAGATATATTATTAATTTTAATTATACAAATTATTTAGATAAAATTTTAATGTATCATAAAATGACAAATGTACACGGTACTTTTGAAAAATCTTATTTTTGGAATTGATAATACTGAGATTGAAATGATAGAATTTTATTATTTAACAAAGACTTCAAGAGTTTTTATTTAATAACACAATAAAAGAGGAATTTAAATTACTGAATAAGATAGAAATTTCAAAAATATGTTTCTTGGACATTCTTTAGCAAGAGCTGATTATTCATATTTTCAAAGATATTTGATTATTATGATATTTATAATTCTGAAGTGAAATTGGAATTTAAATATTATAATTATATAAAAGATAAGAAAGAATTAACTGATGAACAAAAAGAAGAAAGAAAAGATGAAGTAAAAATCGAATATGCATAAGAGTGTTATAGAATTAATGAATGATTATGGAAAATACTGCTAGTAATAAATCAAGAGGGAAAAATTTATTACATAAATTGATACTGGAAAATAGAATTAAGATAGTAGAAGTGATAGATGAAAAATATTTAATATTTTGAAATTCTAAAAAAATAAATAGTTCAATATAGGAAATTGAAAGAATGAAAACAGATACTATGAAAGTAATCTGTCGGAGCATTTTTAGGTGCAGTCCAAACTGTTTGAGCATAGCGAGTTTTTCGACTGTGCATGAAAATGTCGTAGACTAGCGTGGGTCAAGGGAGAAGGCGATGTCTCCCTTGTTAAAGAATGGACAATGACAACTAAAATAAAAAGAGACATAAAACCATTATTAAAGAAAGGAAAATTAAAAATGATTGTAAATCTATTTATGGGATTAATTTTAATGGCTTCTGTATTTTTTACAGGTGGTTTGGGTTTAGGTATAATTTATATTATGGAATACTTTAGAAAGAAAACAAAAGAGAATACAGGAAAAGAAAATGAGATGTTGTTTTCACTTTAGGTTTAATAATTTATATGATATATCAGTTTTGGTTTTACATAATGCTTGAATCTGAAGGAATTATTTCTTTTTACTGGTCAACATTAGGTAGTTGGATTTATTTTGAATTTTCTAAAAATTGAATGCTAGAAAATATGAAGAAAACAGGTGGAGATACAAGTTTTTCATAAAAATAAATATTTGCTTTATTTAATGTTGGTAATATTTTGTATTATTAATGTTATTGTGTATGAGTGCATTAAATAAGAGATTATTTAGAAAGAGATTGAAATCTAATTGACACTCTAAAATATATATGATATTATAAAAATGAAAAATAAAGTTAAAAAGGGAGAGTGGAAAATGTTCAGTAATAGAGCTAAAGCTGAAAAAAATTTTTTTGAAAAATGAATTTTGAAAGTATAAAAGATTTTGACGATATTGGTTTTTATGTATTACCTAGAGAAACAGAGGCTTATTATGATATTCGAAAAGCCAATGAATATATAAAAAAATCATATTGAAAATGGTTTGACAGAGAAAGAATTGGAAATGTTTAGAATAAAATAAAATGGGTGGGATAAATTGAGGAATAAAAATTAGTAAAAATAGATATAGATTTATTAACTCAGTGTCTGATTAGAACAAAAGATAATAAAATTGTAAAAACAAAAGTAAAAGAAATTAGTATACAGGATTATAATTTTGAAAATTGGGAATTAATTGGATAGAGGAAAGTAAAAAGAAAATAAAATTTTAGGATTATTTGCTGAAAATGATAAAAGATTACAAGGAATAGTCGAATATTATGAGAATAAGGAAAGACAATTATTAGAAGTTGTAAGATGAAATTGTCTGTTTAATAATCGTCATAACCCCTAAAAATATTTTTAAAAAGTAAAGAATATCTAGGAGTTGGTGGACATTTATTTGCTGAGATAGCAAAGGATAAGTTTTGAAAAAGGTTATGATGGCTATGTTTCATTTTTTAGCAAAAACTAACTTGATAGAACATTATAAAAAACATTGGGAGCAAAACAATTATCATATATTGAGATGTATATAGATGATGAAGCTGCGATGAAATTAGTAAAAAGTATTATAGTGAAAATTGAAAAATAATTTTAAAAAGTCTCTTTATCAAAAAAATGATAATCGAGGCTTTTTATTACAAATTTATTAACAAAAGAGGAGGAAAAATGTCAACAAAAATAATATTCCAATTGATGATAATTTGGAATATCAGAAAAGGCGGTAGATTCTGTTGTAGAACTATTTAGAGGATTGCCAAAATTGCTGGATAGTATTTATGCTGAAAGAATAAGAAAAACAAGACTTACAGAAAAAGATCCCTGTGAGAAATATTGATATTGTGGGAGGGAGTAAACTTTTTTTCAGAACTTGAAAAAGTTCAGTTGAAAAATGGACTTTTTACTAATGAAGAGGCTTATAAGAAGCTATGAAAAGATTTTACAATTGAGATGGAAACGGGGACTGGGAAAACTTTATGTTTATTTACGTACGATATTGGAGTTACATATGAATATGGATTTAAGAAATTTATGATTGTAGTTCCATCTGTGGTGATTCGTAAAGGAGTGGAAAAATCTATTGAACAATTAAGAGATCATTTTTAAAAAGACTGTATAATGTGGATTTATCTAAATATAGTTTTTATTTATGACAGTAATAATTTAGGAAAAGTAAATAATTTTGTGGAAGAGAATAATTTGAGTATTTGATGTTATGAATATTCAGGCGTTTAATAAGGATTCAAATAAAATTGTAAGGATGATGAATATGCTAAAAATTTATGGAGAGACATAAAATCTGTAAGACCGATCGTGTTTATTGATGAACCACAGAAAATAGAAGGGACTCAAAAAAAGAAAAATCACAATCATTAAAGGCGATAGAAGAGTTGGAGCCGTTATTTACACTTCGTTATTCGGCTACACATAAAAATCTGTATAATCAGGTGTATAAACTGGATTCTTATGAGGCGTATAAAAAGAATTTGGTAAAAAGATTCGTGTAAAAACCATAAATAGTGTTATTTCTAAAGATTTTCCATATATTAGGTATACTTATTTTACGAAAGATTGTAAAGCACGAATAGAAATGTTTTCTCAAGTTCAAGGAGAAAGTATTAGATTTAAGAGTTTTTAATGTAGAAAATGGTGTTTCTTTTGTATGAATTATCAGGAGGATTGCCACAGTATAAGGATATGTTTATTGCGGAACAGCCTCATAAAGAGAAGTCATTAAAAATTGCTACTAATTACGGAGATTTTGAATTAGCATTAGAGAGAGCAATAAGAAGTTAGAGAACAAAGATATTATTCGTGATTCAAACCGTCTTGCTATAGAAAATCATTTTCAAAAAGCAATTTGAGATTTTGGAAGAAGGCAAGAAAAATAAAGACTTTGACACTATTTTTTTATTGATGAGGTTAAGAAAGTTAGAGATAGTGAAGCTTGATGGGAGAGGAGATTATCTGGAAATATTTGATGAGGAGTATTCAAATTTTATAGAAAAATGAGAAGAAAATAGAGGAGTACAAAAAAATTATTTTCCTAGTTATAAGAATGCTAATTTGGTTCGAGAAGGATACTTTTGCATTAGATAAGAAGAAAAATGAAGTTGAGGTGGAATATAAAAATGAAGATGAACCAAAGGCAAAAATCACAAGAGGATATTGATAGAGGAATAGAACTTATTTTAGAGAAAAAAGATGAATTGATTTCTTTAATGAGCTCATTAGCTTTTTATTTTTTTCACATTCTGCTCTTAGAGAAGGTTGGGATAATCCAAATGTGTTTACTTTGTGTACATTGAAAATGGAAGCAGCGAAATTGCAAAAACAAGAAATTGGTAGGTTTTAGACTTCTGCAGATGTGACTGGAAATAGATGTCTTGATAGGAATGTAAATGAACTTACTGTTATTGCAAAATGATAGTTAAGAAAATTTTTCAAGAATGCTCAAGAAGATTTTATAAGAATATGAATAAAAATGAAGTTACATCGGATCTTTTACTTGTAACTCTTGAAAAAGCAGGTATTCCTAAAAATTAAGATTACTCGGAAACTGGTAGATGAATTTAAGAAAGAATTGATTGAGTGATGGATTCTAACAATGTGCTTTTGAAAAATGGGAAGAGGAAATAAAAGAAAATACATCTAAAAATGAAACTTACAGGAACATTCAATACAAATTGCTGAAAAATTTTGTGAAATATATGGTGGAAAAAGGTACAAACCGTATTGAAATAGCAAATGGAGATAACGAGCTGATTATTAATAAGCAAAGAAGTTTTGTTTCTGAAAAGGAATTCAAAATCTTTTTGAGGAATTAGGAACAAATCTTAGTAAAAAGGCGATTTATAAGTGTACAATTGATAATGAAAAAATATATAAAAAGTAGTATAGAAAAATAAATAGTTATATAAGTAATTTTGATTTGAAAGCAAGTTGTAGAATTGACGGAAGCAAAAGGAAATTACGATGATACAGGTAAATTTAATACTGATAAATATGGCGACAAAGAAATAGAGATATCTAAAATTGAAGTGTCCAAAAAGTGATTTTTGAAATAGCAAATTACATAATGTATCACACATGCTTCCAAGATTAGCGATATTAAAATAATAAGTGGACTTGAAAAAGAAAAAGGAAAGCATTGAATATTCAAGATGTATTGGAGAATGTTACTGAAATATTGTTTGAAAACTTAAATGAAATGAAAGCTGAAAAAGTTTTTGAATACGAAGTGATAGATGGATATGTGACAGATACAGAGAAAATCTTTTGAAGTGGATAATAAAATAAATGAAGAAGATTTTGAAAAATAAAAAGAAGATTATTTGCCAAGCTAGGTAGTAGAAGTTTAAATGATTATTATAAACTTGATAGCGATGGAGAAAAAGGAATTTGCAGAAAAACTGAAAATGATGAAAATGTATTGTTATTTACAAAACTCAAAAAGGTGGCTTTGTAATAGACACTCCATATGGAAACTATTCTCAGACTGGGCAATCATCTATAAAAATTCTTCAGAAAACAGTGAAAACAATGTTGAATATATTTTTATTGTTGAAACGAAGGCAGATAAGGAAGAAAAAGATTTGACTTGTTGAAAAAGTAAGATAAAATGTGGAAAAACTCATTTTGAAGTTGTTTCAAAAATATTAAGTTTAACTAGGGTTAAAAGTTATGATGATTTTTAAAAGAAAATTTGAAATTATAGCTGATTAAAAATAAAAAGAATATCATGAATTATAAAATAAGAATGATTCAAAAGAATAAAATATTGAAAAAGTATTTTTAAAGTAAAAATAAAACTGAATTAAAAGTAAAAATATTGTATAATTTATTAAGCATATAAAACTTTCAAGGAGTGAAGAGATATGAAAAATGTTAGCAATCGTTATGTTGTTGGTATTGGTAGCTATTTCTTGTACAACGGCACCTGATGGGACCCGAAAAGTTAGTAAAACTGAATTGGAACAGAATCGTGCAGCAGGGCAGTAATTGGACAGGTTATTGGAAAAGATACGAAAGGGACACTTATTGGTACAGCTGGAGGTGCAGCAGTTGGTGCGGTAATTGGAAATATTTTTGACAGACAGGAAAAAGAATTGAAGGAAAAATTAAGTGGAACTGGAGTAAAAGTTGAAAGAACTGGAGAAGGAGAAATTAAATTAACTGCACCTGAAAATATTACTTTTGATACAAATAGTTACATTGTAAAACCTCAATTTAAAGGAACAATAGAATCTATCGCAGCTACATTAAAAGCTTATCCTGATTCAAAAATAATAGTTTCAGGACATACTGATAATACAGGAAATGATGCAACAACAACCCATTATCAGTAACAGAGCAAATGTAGCTGCAAAATTTATTACAAGCAGATGGAGTTGACAGCTCAAGAATAACTTCAACAGGTTATGGAAGCAGAAACTTATCGCAAGTAATTCAACAGTACAAGGAAGACAGCAAAATAGAAGAGTTGAAATAAAAATAGTTGCAAATCAAAAATAATAATTTTTGGCTACCATTAATTTTGGTAGTTTTTAGTAAAATTATATATTTGTATATTAAAATATATATTATACTAATACTTAAATATATATAATATATTTTACAAAAGTCTTATAAGTTTGCTATAATAAGTGCGTGAAAAAAATAGTTTCTATTAAAAATTTTAATAAATTGGAGGAATATTATGTCATTATTAGTTTTAGTCTTATCATTATTACTGGTTTTAGAAATTTTTAGAAATTAAAATTGTACAAAAATTTAAAATATTGTGCCTTAAAAGTTTCTTATAATAATTTTCATAAAAACGATGTAATGGATGAAAGATTGAACAATAATAATAATATAATCCAAAAATGAAATTATTTAGATTTGAAATTTTGTGAATGTTTGAGAATACTAGACTTTTTAAGGTAGTTCTTTTTAGAGCTGCTTTTAATTTGAAAAATAAATAAATATAAAAATATAAAAATTGTAAAAAAATATGGTAAAATAAACAAAGTGGAAGATCTAAAATTTTAAAAAAATAAAAATTTAGGAGAGGAAAATCAATGGATGGAAAAAGAAGTAATAACTTGACAGAAGGTGCGGCTAGAGCGCCACATAGATCGTTATTAAAAGGATTGGGTTTCATAAATGACGAAATGGAAAAACCAATAATTGGGATTGCGAACTCATTTAATGAAATAATACCAGGGCATGTTCATTTGAAAAACTTGGTTCAATCTGTAAAAGATGGAATTAGAATGGCTGGAGGAGTTCCAATGGAATTTAATACAATTGGAATTTGTGATGGACTTGCGATGAATCACATTGGGATGAAATATTCGTTGGTTACAAGAAATATAATTGCAGATTCGATTGAAGCGGTTGCTATGGCTACTCCATTTGATGCGATTGTGTTTATGCCAAGCTGTGATAAAGTAGTGCCTGGAATGTTGATTGCTGCGGCAAGATTGAATATACCTTCAATATTTGTAAGTGGAGGAGCAATGCTTGCAGGAGTTTATAAAGGTAAAAAAATTGGATTAAGTAATGTATTTGAAGCGGTTGGAGCTTATAACACTGGGCAAATTACTAGAAAAGAATTAAATTCTGTAGAAGAAATGGCTTGTCCGACTTGTGGATCATGTGCAGGAATGTATACTGCAAATACTATGAACTGCTTAACAGAAGCACTTGGAATGGGACTTCCTGAAATGGAACTGTTCCAGCTGTATTTTCAGAAAGAGCAAGACTTGCTAAAAAAGCGGGAATGCAAATTATGGAAGTTTTAAAAGCAGATTTAAGACCAAGTGATATTTTAACAAGAGAAGCATTTGAAAATGCGGTTGCAGTAGATATGGCACTTGGAGGATCTTCTAATACAGCGTTACATTTACCTGCGATTGCTCATGAAGCTGGAATTGACTTGACTTTAAGTGACTTTAATGAAATTGCGCAAAAAACTCGTCAAATTTGTAAATTGTCACCATCTGGAGAATATTTCATTGAAGACTTGTATAGAGCGGGTGGAGTTACTGGAGTTATGAAGAGATTGCTTGAAAATGAAAGATTGCATGGAGATGCGAAAACTGTAGCATTGCAAACACAAGGAGAATTGGCAAAAGATGCATTCATTAATGATGATGATGTAATCAAACCTTGGGATAAACCAGCTTACAAAACTGGAGGAATTGCTGTATTGAAAGGGAATTTGGCACCAAATGGATGTGTTGTTAAAGAAGGTGCGGTAGATCCAGAAATGTTGCAACATACAGGACCTGCGAAAGTATTTAATAGTGAAGAAGAAGCCGTTAAAGCGATTGTTGGTGGAGAAATTGTAGCAGGAGATGTTGTAATTATTAGATATGAAGGACCAAAAGGTGGACCAGGAATGAGAGAAATGTTATCGCCAACAGCGATGATTGCAGGAATGGGTCTTGATAAAGATGTTGCATTAATTACAGATGGAAGATTCTCTGGAGCTACGAGAGGTGCTTCGATTGGACACGTTTCGCCAGAAGCTGCTTCAGGTGGAAATATTGCGATTATTCAAAATGGAGATATTGTGGAAATTGATATTCCAAACAGATCAATTAATATTAAAATCTCTGATGAAGAAATTGAAGCTAGAAAAGCTAAATTGGAACCATTTAAACTTCAAGTAAAAGGATACTTGAAAAAATATGCTATGCATGTGTCTTCTGCAGATAGAGGAGCAATTGAAATTTTAGAAGATTAGTAGCAAGATTGAATTATAGTGTGTATTAAAAATATGGCAAGGAGTTTAGAATAAAACCCTTGTTAAAAATATTAGTTTAAAAAAATTTTTAAGAAGGTGACGAAATTGCATAAACTATATGATTTTATAGAAGCAAGAAAAGATTAAATACTGTGATTACAAAAACTAAAATTGATTCACAGCAGCATTTTTCCAATGAAACTGGAAATGAAGTTTATATTAAACCAGAAAAATTTGCAAAGAACAGGCATTTAAAATAAGAGGTGCTTATAATAAAATTGCGAAATTGACGGAAGAAGAGAAAAAAAGAGGAGTAATTGCAGCATCGGCTGGAAATCATGCACAAGGTGTGGCACTAGCTGCTCAAAAATTAGGAATTAAGGCTGTAATTGTTATGCCTAAACATACGCCGCTTATTAAGGTTGAAGCGACTAGAAGATATGGTGCGGAAGTTATTTTAACTGGGGAAGTTTACGATGAGGCTTATGAGTATGCAAAAAAATTGCAGGAAAAAGAAGGGTACACTTTTGTGCATCCGTTTAATGATGAAGATGTAATTGAAGGGCAAGGGACTATTGCTTTAGAAGTTTTGGAGGAATTGCCTGATGCTGATATTATTTTGGTGCCAATTGGTGGAGGAGGACTTATTTCAGGAATTGCTTCAGCTGCGAAATTAAAAAATCCATTGATAAAAATAATTGGTGTTGAGCCAGAAGGTGCAGCGAGTGCATTGGAGGCTAGAAAAAGTCATCATGTGGTTGAACTTGATGAAGCAAATACAATTGCAGATGGAACAGCTGTTAAAAAAATTGGTGACATTACATTTGACTATATTGAAAAATATGTAGATGACATAGTTACTGTATCTGATTATGAGTTAATGGCGGCATTTTTGGTCTTGGTTGAAAAACATAAAATTGTTGCGGAAAATTCGGGAATTTTGGCTGTGGCAGGATTGAAAAAATTGAATGTTACAGGGAAAAAGATAATTTCAATAATAAGTGGTGGTAATATAGATGTATTAACTATTTCATCTATGATTAATAAAGGATTGGTAGCTAGAGGAAGAATTTTTACATTTGCGGTTGATTTGCCTGATAAAACCAGGACAATTGGTGGCTGTATCGCAAATTCTTTTCGAACAAAAATGCGAATGTAATTAGACTTGAAACATAATCAGTTTAAGAATTTAGACAGATTCCATGAAGTTGAATTACAGTTACAGTTGAAACAAAATGGAGAAGAACATATTAATAAAATAACTCAAGAATTTGAGAAAAAGGATATATAATTAGAAGATTGAATGCACAAGCAATGATTGATGATTAGAAAATAAAAAATTAAGAAAAGGTGGTTGAAACAATGAGTGAAACTAAGATGATAAACGGTGGTAGAATTTTACTAGAATCGCTACACAGATTAGGAATAACAGATATTTTTGGATATCCGGAGGAGCGTAATTCCAATATTTGATGAAATTTGATAGTTATGACAAAATAAACATTACTATTTTGCAAGACATGAGCAAGGATTGCCGCATGCGGCAGATGGTTATGCGAGAGTTTCTGGAAAAAGTGGGAGTTTGTCTTGCGACTTCAGGGCCTGGTGCGACAAATATGGTTACGGGAATAATGACAGCACATATGGATTCTGTACCAATGATTGCGATAACTGGACAAGTTAGATCAAATTTATTGGGAAGAGATGCTTTCCAAGAAACTGATACAGTTGGAATTACAATGCCAATTACAAAATGTAATTATTTGATTCAAAAATATAAAGAAATACCTAGAGTTGTAAAAGAGGCTTTACTACATTGCGACAACAGGTAGACCAGGACCAGTTCTCATTGATATTCCAAACGATATTCAAGTTCATCAAATTCCATATGAAGAACTTTGTAGAGATTATTTGATGAAAAATTGAATTGGAAGGATATTCACCAACTTATGAAGGACATCAAGGTCAAATTAAAGAGCAATTAAATTGATAAAAAGAAGGAAAAACCGTTGATAATTGCAGGAGCGGGAGTTTTGAAATCGAAAGCGTCGAAAGAATTGTTTGACTATGCTGAAAAGACACAAACACCTGTGGCTACGACATTACTTGGATTGGGAGCATTTCTGAATCGCACGAATTATCTCTTGGAATGTTAGGAATGCACGGAACTGTACCAGCGAATTATGCGATGACAGATGAGGCAGATTTAGTAATTGCGGCTGGAATCAGATTTGATGACAGAATTGCTGGAAATCCTAATAAATTTATTGAAAATGCAAAAGTTATTCACATTGACATTGATCCAGCTGAAATTGATAAGAATAAAAGGGCTGATGTGCCAATTGTTGGGGATTTAAAACATGTATTGACTGATATTAATACTGAAATTGAGCCACAAACTCACGAGGAATGGGTTAAAAAAGTTGTTGAATGGAAAAAAGAATATCCATTAGGACATAGAGAAGTTGGAGAAGATAAATTGCTTCCACAAGAAGTTCTAAAAGCGATTGACGATATTTTGCAAGGGGACACAATTGTAGTAACTGATGTTGGTCAACATCAAATGTGGGCTGCTCAATATTTCACTTACAAAAATCCTGATTCAATCGTAACTTCAGGAGGAGCTGGAACAATGGGATTTGGACTTCCTGCGGCAATTGGAGCACAAATATGAGCACCTGATAAAAAAGTTGTTTTAATCGTTGGAGATGGTGGTTTCCAAATGACATTGCAAGAATTAATGATGATTAAACAATATAATTTGCCAGTAAAAGTTGTTATCTTGAACAATTCTTACTTGGGAATGGTTAGACAATGGCAAGAATTGTTTAAAGACAGAAGATATTCATTCGTTGATTTGGAAATAAATCCAGATTTCATCAAAATTGCAGAAGCGTATGGAATTAAAAATGCAAAACTTACAAACAAAGAAGATTTGAGAACAAAATTGAAAGATTTAATATTATCTGATGAAGGTGTGTTAATCGAATGCGTTGTTGAAAAAGAAGAAAATGTATTCCCTGATGATTCCAGCAGGAAAAACTGCAAAGTCAAATGATCGGAAAGAAAAGGGTGTTAGAAAATGAATAGAGAACATGAAATTTTAATAATTGCAAAAATACTGATGGAATTGTGTCGAGAATAATGTCTTTATTCAATAGAAGAGGATATTCTGTTTTAAAAATGACAGCAGGAGTTAGCAAATAAACCTGGTTATGCGAGATTGACAATGACAGTAGAAGGAGACGACAAAACATTAAATCAAATTCAAAAACAAGTTTATAAAATTGTGGATGTTGTAAAAGTAAAGGTTTTCCCAGTTGAAAATGTTATTGAAGAGAATTGATGTTAATAAAGTAAAAATCTGATCCAGAAACTAGAGCACAAACTGTTCAAGTTGATGGATATTTATAGAGAAAAGTTTTGATGATCACCAACTCATTAGTTATTGAACCACAGGAGATGAAAATCGTGGATTTGTGAAATTTACAATATGGAGTTTTTGGAAATTCCAAAAACTGGAGTTAGTAGCGATGAGTCGAGAAAAATTGTAGAATTTTAGAAATTTTGAAGTGAATTTTGGGATTTTAGGATTGAGTATCAATGAATATCAAATATTGATTATTTTGTTAAAAATAGAGAAATATTGTAATAGCACAGAAAGAAGGTACAGAAATGAGTGTGAGTCAGCATTGGGGAAAAAGGAAAAGTATGAAAAATGCACGGTTTGTTTCTGGATTATGGAAAGGAACTGATTGAATGGCTGAATCCGAAAAGGATGAATATATTTTGGATTTAGGCTGTGAGATGGTGTATTGACTAAGGAAATTTCAAAATATGGGTGCAAAGTTTTGGGACTAGATGGAAGTCAGAAATTTGTTGAAGCAACTAGAAAATTGGGAGTTGATGCGATACAAGGCGATGCACAGAACATGAATTTTGAAAACGAATTTGATGTAATCCAATGCGGCACTTCATTGGATGACAAATCCTGACAAAGTTTTTGGAAGGAGTTTCAAAGGCACTGAAAAGCGGTGGACGATTTGTAGTCGAAATGGATGAAGGAAATGTGGAAAAGAAAATAGAAAATGTTTGAAGTTGCAAAAAGACACATTTTAGCTGTAAAATGCTGGTTTTCCGACAGAAAAAGAAGAAACAGAATTACTTAATAAATATGGCTTAAAAGTAAAAAGAATGATAAGTTTTTCTCGTCCAACTTTACTTCCAACAGGGATAAAAGGATGGCTACAAACCTTTTCTGCACCTGCTTTTTGTGAATATTCCGAAAAGAAACACAGGGATGAAAATTGATTGATGAAAAGAAAGCAGAAAAGTGGAAAAAGAGCTTGAAAAATGAAAAATGGACAAATTATAGCTGATTACAGAGATTGACGAAGCTGTGAAGGAGTGTAAATTTTTTGTTGAACTTTTCTTTAGAGTGAATATTTTGAAAGAAATTTTTAAATTTGATAAATTGAATATAGAAAATAAAAGAGGAAACAAGAAAAATTAATTTACAAGGAGAATAAGATAATGAAAAGCATATTAAAATATTCGATACAACACTGAGATGGAGAACAAAACCAGAGTTAATCTTAATGCTGAAGATCGCAGAATTGCAAAACAATTGGAAAGTCTGGGAGTGATATAATTGAAGCTGGATTTGCTGTGGCATCGCCCTGGAGATTTTAAGCTGTAAAATGATTGTTGCAAAAATGTAAAAATCAACAGTTGTAGTTTTGTCAAGAGCTGTGAAAAAGATATTAGCGGCTGGAGTAGCGCAGGTGCAAAACCTAGAATTATACATTTATTGCGACTTCGCCCTATTCAAGAGAGCTTGTTGAAAATGACAAAAAGAGCAAATTCTTTGAAAGGTAAAAAGAAATGGTAGAACCGGCAAAATCATTTGTTGATGATGTTGAATTTTCTTCAGAAGATAGACGAGAACAGAGAAAAATTTTGGTGGAGGTATGAACAGCTATAAAAGCTGGAGCTAACTACATTGAAATGTGCCTGATACTGTGGTTATAGAACCCAAATGAAATGTTTGAACTTAGAACTTATTTTGAAAGAAAATGTAAAAGGAAATTGAAAAATGTTGATATTTCTGTGCATTATCCCGATGATTTAGGACTTTCTAGCAAATTGGTTGCGGCGATCTGCTGGAGCAACTCAAATTGGAATGTACAATTAACGACCGGAGACGAGCCGGAACATACTTCACTTGAAGAATTGCAATGATTTTGAAAACAAGAAAAAGATTTGATTTGAAGAATATTACACAAACATTGACTCAAAAGCAACTCACGACAAGTAAATTAGTAAGCCTTTTGACAGGAGTTGCAACACAGCCTAATAAAGCAAATCTGTTGAGAAATGACGGTTTCGCGAATCAGAATCCATCAGCACGGCGTTTTAGCAAATCCCTGAAACTTACGAATGAGGAGAATCTGTAGGAAGAAATCCAGACAGCTTGGTACTTTGGAAAACATTCAGGGAAAACACGCAAGTATACAAAAGTTGGAATTTTAGGATTTGACCACGTTAGGAAGTGACAGAGTGGAAGAATTATTTGTACAATTTAAAATTAGCAGACAAGACTATATGTTTTAGATGAAGATATTATCGCATTAGTTGCTGGAGAGTGTGGCAAAAATCAAGGAAGAATCAAATTGACTCACTTTGAAATTTCCAAGACAAGAAGTGCAAAAACCAAAAGCTACAGTTACAATCGACTTGGATGGAGAAAAATTGATAAAGAAGCTCTGAGATGGACCAGTTGATGCAGCTCATAATGCAGTAAATTTAGCAGTGAGTGACACTGTTTGTTCGAAGAATACAACTGGAAGCAATTACAGGAGATACGATGCACAAGCGCAAGTTGTTGTTGTAATTGAAAAGATGGGAAACAGATTTATCGGTAGAGGACAAAGTACAGATGTGGTTGAGGCTAGTATTAAGGCTTATATTAATGGGATAACAGACTTTATAATAGTAGTTTTTCGAAGAGGTGAAAAATTATGCCTAAATTGGTTATGAAAATGATAAAATCGGTATACTTCAATGAATCGATGATGAAGTTATAAATATTGAGAAATTGAAAATGTAGATTATGAGAGAACATACTAATTAGAACGAACTTTAGTATTTTAAAAGTTCTGAACAAAAATAAATATTGAGAAGTTTACAGAAATTGAAATGAAAACAAAATTATAGGATATATTTACTTTTTGTGATGTTTAGTTATAATTTTCATTACTGAGGTTTTCTTGAAAATAAACCAAAAATAGAAGCTAGCAAAGGTTTTTACATATGATTTTATTTGTTATAGTGATGAATCTATATTTTGTTTTGGAAATCCTTTAGTTTTGAAACGCTAAAAGAGTAAATAAAAATATTGATCTTTATGCAGGGCAGTTTTTAAATACAAAACTAGCAATTTTTCAGACGATGAATACTCAATTGACCAATTTTTCAGACAATGAAATGACCCTGATACAGGAATGAAATCTGACAGAGGGCTTGATATTGATAAAGGAAGTTTTGCTATGCCTTGCTGCCACGATTGATGAAGTATACAAAGAGAACAGGTAAAAGATCTATACTTATTAGCCATTCTCAGGAGGATCCCAGGTTGGTTAGCACCGTTTATACCAAAACATAAAAGCATCAGTTGAATTGAACTCTGTGACCTGCGGCAGAAAATAGTATAGAATACAGCAAATATCACAAAAATACCTAGCATTTTATTTTAAGATTACATTGAAAATGGAGATCCAAAATTTTTGATCAACTCCAATTTGGCAGGAAAAGATTGGAAAAATGTAAAAATATTACAATGATGAAGGTGGAAATTGTTTTATTTGAACTTCCAAAAGAAGGTATTTTTGGAAATGATCACTTTATATTTCAAAATTTAAATAATGATATTGTAGCTGATCATGTAGAAAAACGATTAGAGGACTATATCGAATAAATAGACTTTATAATAAGTAATTTTTAAAAAGGAGGGATTTTGATGGGAAGATCAAATAATTACATTAATGAAATAAAGAAAAATACTTAAAATGCTGAGACAAAAGCATATACTGCTGTAAATTGCGATGGTGGGAAGCATATTGGGAATTGAAGAAGAATTGTAGAAGAAGAACAGAGGAAAGAGAGCAGAATACGGGAAAGAAATATCAAAAATTT
>BNJU01004839.1_pt1 | contig 37501 bp, 55 predicted proteins | sample 8539281 | NCBI WGS metagenome assembly BNJU01 (sample SAMD00202456, study PRJDB9452) | human saliva metagenome | isolation source: human saliva | place: Japan
CCAGAAAACAGGTATACTAATAATAAGAGGGGTATTTTATATTTATAGAGGGAGAGACATCTATGAAATTTGCTATTAAACATGTATGGTCTTCGCTGCGGGACCTAGCAACGCAGTCGCCTATATTACTGGCATTAATTGCCATATTTTCATGTACTCCGTTGTATATTGAACAAGATTGGTTTGCCGAAATCGACATTAAGCTATACTCACTGTATTTCTTTATCGTTATATTACAAAGCTATATAACAAGGACTCGAAAGTTTTCCATTTTATATACCTTAGTAAGTATCGGAATCAGCGTTGGTCTTTATATGATTCACGAAAGCTACGGCTATGTGCGGGGTATTGAACTGGCTACGGAAAATATATCGTACCTATGGCTGTACTCCATGATTGCCTTGTATTTCACATCGCCTGGTGAACACTACATCGGTGAAATCATTAACCGCATCAAACGGATTGGCATCACCCTTGTTACGTCTACGCTATATAACATTGTTATCATCATGAGTTTATGGTTCTTCTTCATCATCGTGGACCAACCATTCAACTTTGAAGAAACCATTTTTAAGGTACTCGCATCCATTAATATGTTCATTTGTCTATCTATGGTATGTTCTTACAAAGAGGATCCCGCAGGTCCTCCAGCACCAAACTCATTTTTTACTGTTGTATTCGGCATCATCTTGCCTAAGGCGTCCATTATTACAGGCATTCTAGCTAATATCTATTTAGTCTTGATCCTGTTAGGGCTTCGAGAGGATACGCGTTTCTTCTACACCTATTATCCGTATGTAGCCATTTTTCTACCTATTCTACTTGGCTAGCTTTTGAGATCTAGTGAAAGTAGCAGAACACAGCAAGTCCTATGCTTCTTGTTTATTACACTAACTACACTGTGCTTAGTTCTTATCGGTAAACGTGTGATTAATGAACCAGTTCTCTGGCTCAATACGATTTACGTGAGTGCATTCAATTTAATCTTCTTAGTACATAATGTATATTCTCTTGTGAAGGGTTTAAAACCATCTGTACACACAACCGTTATGGCTCTTGCCTTAGGTGCTGTTCTCTTGACACCATTCATAGGCTATACAACGTATCGTGAATTTGTGACCTATACTAAAGTTGATGGCGAATGGCATGCAAGCCTACCAATAGCTGCTACCTTTGACCCTAACTTCACGGACTATGGCACACCATATGTCCCTGTAGATGATTTAAAACTGCCAGATACAAATCCAATAAACGGCAGACGCATCGAGTATATTAATTTTGATGCTATAACTGCACCAAAGGTTATTTCGATTGCAGGATACGATAAATACATTGAAAACATCGAGTTAATTGTATACGAACAAGATCTTAAAGAATACCAAGTAGAATCTGCCAACTTCGACTCCATCTCCTTCAAATTCCTCAACAAAGGCCTTGATTTAGAGGTATCTCTACCAAATGGTGTGACAGAGGTGCATCATATTTATGATAAGTTCCTTACAGTCGACAAAACAGCTGTCGATCCTGTCATTATAGAAGGCAATGGATATAAGCTATTGATTACGTCGTACTTCATAAACCAATTCGATACACGTAAACTTAAATTTAATGTACTTTATAATTAAGCATATAATACAATATAGTAATAATTACAACATCATATATAATATGACAAAAGCAGTACCCCGGAAGGGGTACTGCTTTTATTCATCGATCTAACTTGACTAGAATATGTTGGGCAAAGTCTTGGGCCGCTTTAAAATCGTCTTCATTTGGGTGTACTGCAGCTTGTTTGTGACGTGCATCGCGATCAGCAGATTGACCGTGGCTATGCCCTTTCGGGAACATCTTGTACATCATTTCGATAACCTTAGGATCTACCTTACCTTGGCAGATGAAAGGTTCCTACAGGCTCTACGCCATCAGGGTAAACAATTTGCTGCATTGATTAAACTTTCCTTTAGCATGTGCCATTTGCGGTGGAACACCAGCCGTGGCAAACAGAGCAATATGAGGGTTATGTAATGTGCCTAGTACATCACGGGCCTCTTTATTAGCTGTCCCTTTATCAACCCAAAATCCTGCAAACACCAGATCATAGGATGCCATATCTGAGGGTAGTTCTGACATAGATACACATGGTGTATCCGCTGGCAATACTCTGGCAATGGTCTCTGCCACTTGTTTTGTATTTCCCGTAAGGGACGAATATATAACGATAGATTTCATAGCTAACCTCCTATTGTAAAACTATATTTATTATAAATCATATAGTATCTATCTATAATAAAATTAATCACAAACTACATCGATAAATTTAATCTAACCACATTGATAAATTTAAAAAAGTCAATATTGAATATATAGATTTTTTTCGCTATAATCATTACATAATGTATTTAGTAAATAAAGAAAAACTACCATATATTGTAGTTTTCTTGTTTTTCTGATTAGAACTAGCTTTAAAGAATTTTCTTTATATTCTTCACGCTAATCTTATAGATCATTTTTCAGATAAATTTATGATGTAAGGGGAACCATAATGGAGATTATGATCGAAAAGCAGGGATGGCCATTTTCGAACCGCTATCCGTAGAAAAAACGAAACGCATGATTGCCTTCGCATGTTTGGGGTTAGATTCTTGTGATCCACTAGAATTGGAAATGGATGCGAAGTTACAATTCGTTGATGGCATGACAACTAAAGAAATTCAAAAAACGTTAGTACAAACAGCTATCGAAAAGGTTATCGCTAAAAAAGACGACGGTTTCGGCAACCAAGTTAATAAAATGAACCAAGATTGGCAGTTTGTTGCAGCTCGCCTCTTCTTGTTCGATCTCTATAAAGACAGCTATCACTCGTCGCTATAAAGCATTCGGTTATGGCAACTTCCCAAATCTTGTACATATGCTTGTAGAAGAGAAAAAATACGCTGACTTCTTCGTTACAGAATATACAGCTGACGAATTGCAAGAGTTAGGCGATTACATCAAACCTAAGCGCGACTACCTCTTCAACTATGAAGGTCTTAAATTATTGGCTGACCGTTACTTGGTAAAAGGCTTCAACAAAGAAATCTTTGAATTGCCACAAGAACGCTTCATGGCTATAGCAATGCACTTGGCATTGGTAGAGGGCGAAAACAAAGTAGAATACGCTAAGAAATTCTACGATTTGATGAGCCAGTTAAAAATGACAACAGCTACACCTACATTGGCAAATGCAGGTACACCATTCCATCAGTTGTCCTCTTGCTTTATCTCTGGTGTAGATGATAACTTATGGTCCATTTACGACGTAAACAGCAAGTTCTCCCGCGTATCTAAACACGGCGGCGCTCTTGGTATCTACCTTGGTAAAGTTCGTGCATTGAACTCCGATATCCGCGGTTTCAAAAACTCCTCTGGTGGCGTTATTCCTTGGATCCGTTTATACAACGATACAGCTGGTTTGCAGTAGACCAATTGGGTAAACGTAAAGGCGGTGCTACAGTAACACTCGATATTTGGCACAAAGACTTCTACGAATTCGTAGAACTTCGTACAAACAATGGTGACGACCGTCGTAGAGCACGATATCTTCCTGCTATCTCTGTTCCAAATATCTTCATGGAGACGTATGATCAGCTCGTGAAAACTTCTACTCTATTCGACCCTCATGAGATCTTAGCTGTAAAGGCTATGCTGCTGAGGACTACTACGACACAGAAGACGAAACAAAGAGCTCACAAAACGCTATATCGAATGTGAACAAGATGATAACTTACACGGCATCGAAAGCTACCCGCCTAGACATGATGAAAAATCATGCGCTCTGCTGTTGAAACTGGTACACCATTCATCTTCTTCCGCGACACGTAAACGCTGCCAAACCCTAACAAACATGCCGGTATGATTTACGCGTCCAACTTGTGCCACGAAATCGCACAAAACGTTGGCTTCACAAACCTTGCTGAAGAAATCATCAACGAAGACGGCACCATCACTACGAAAACAAATACAGGCGATATGGTTACATGTAACTTGAACTCCATTAGCCTTGGCCGTGTTACTGACGAAGAGTTAGAAGAAAACATTGCCCTTCAAATTCGTATGCTAGACAACGTTATTTCCATCAACCAAGCACCAGTACCAGAATCTCGCATGACTTCTGATAAATACCGCGCTATTGGTCTTGGTACTTCTGAGTTTACCACTACCTTTGTAAACCACGATATCCAATGGGAATCTGATGAACATATCGAAGCAGCGGACAAATTGTTCGAAAACATCGCGTACTATGCTATCAAAGCTTCCATGGAATTAGCGAAAGAAAAAGGTGCATACCCTGCATTCAAAGGTTCCGAATGGGAAACTGGTGAATACTTCACGCGTCGTGGCTACACATCCGATCGTTGGAAACAATTGGCTGCAGACGTTGCAAAATACGGCATCCGCAATGGTTATTTGATGGCCGTAGCTCCTACAGGTTCTACTTCCAACATTGCGAACACAACGGCTGGTATCGACCCTATCTTCAAAAAATTCTTCATCGAAGAAGAAAGGTTCTTTCACTCCAAAAACTGCACCAGATTTGAACGATAAAACTTTCTGGCTCTACAAAGAGGCGCATACAATCGACCAACAATGGTCCATCAAAGCTTGTGGCGTACGTCAACGTCATATTGACCAAGCACAATCTTTCAACTTGTATATCACACCTCAAATGAAAGCAAAAGAAATTCTAGACCTTTACGTTGAGGCATACAAACAAGGGATTAAAACAATCTACTACATCCGTAACCAATCCCTTTGAAATGGATGAGTGCACTAGCTGCTCTTCATAGAAATAGAGTATCTTTCAGCTGACTCCACCGGGTTTAACGGTCGTTTCTAACGACCTACCCAAAGTCGCCAGCTGAAAATCACCCTGTTTTACTGACCACCACTAGTACAAAATAGTGATAAAATAGTTAATATATTATTACTTCACAGATAATATAAAGGAGTCCACTATGGATAAAAAACTGATTTTCAACGAACATGGTGAACGTGGCACGCAATCTATGATTGGCGGCAACACCACAAACCTTCGCGAATGGAACCGTATCAAGTACGACTGGGCGAACCAAATGTACCGTACAATGCTCAACAACTTCTGGATTCCTGAAGAGATTTCCTTGAACGAAGACGTTAAGCAATTCCCATACTTAACAGATTACGAACGCCGTGCATTCGACAAAATTAGTGCATTCTTGAACTTCCTTGATTCTATTCAATCTGAAAACTTGCCTAACTTGAGCCGTTATATTACAGCATCTGAAGTGGCATCTTTATTGAATATCCAAGCATTCCAAGAAGAAATTCACGCTCAAAGTTATTCCTACATTTTGGACACTGTAACAAATCCTATTACACGTGACAAAATTTATGACGAATGGCGTACAGATAAAACATTACTTGAACGTAATCGATTCATCGCCGATGCATACCAACGTTTCAGCGATGATCCTAGCGAAGCAAACCTTATCCACACAATCATCGCCAACTATATCTTAGAAGGTATTTACTTCTACTCTGGTTTTAGCTTCTTCTACACATTGGCACGCCAAGGTAAAATGACAGCTACATCCACTATTTTCAAATACATCAACCGCGACGAAGTAACTCATCTTGTATTGTTCCAAAACATCATCCGCGAGTTACGTCGTGAACGCCCTGACTTGTTCACGCCTGAACTGGAAGCGAAAATCACTGACATGATTCGCCAAGGTGCAGAAAACGAAATCGCTTGGGGTCAATACATCACTGATGATAAAATCCTCGGCCTTAACAACGTTCTTATCGAACGCTACATCAAATACCTTGCCAATATCCGCTTAGAAGCAATCGGCTTGCCTCATCTATACCCTGAAATCAAGGACAATCCAATGGAATGGATTGAAAGCTTCTCCAACTTGAATAGCACAAAAACTGACTTCTTCGAAGCAAAAGTTACAAACTATACAAAAGCAGCAGCATTTGATTTCGATGATTTAGAATAAGAATAATTAGTTTTCTTATAGTAATTTAATAATATAAAAGGGAGCATTTCACATTCTCTAGTGAAATGCTCCTTTTAATATGCCCCAACGCCACCCTCATCAAAACAGTTGACACATGGTAATACATTATAAAAAGTAACAATACATTTATACGCCATAAGGGCCTACGCAATAAGTTCCTCACTGCCCCATAAATGTAATGTGGAATATTTTCATGCGAATTAAGCAATCGCGGCTTTATGTCCACCCTATCTTGATTACCAACTTACACTTAATACTCTATTAAATCAACGGTCCAATTGGTTGACTGTAGTAAATTATCTAATGTACGAATCTCCTTAGATATTGTATCTGCCGTTTTTTGTAATTCACTAACATTTACAGTTGCTATCATTTTGATTTCCGATCCACGAGCACGATAATTAATCGCACTCGCACTATCTGCTAAGGCACGATATGCAGAAAGTCGCATAATAGCTCCTTCTTTCTCTGCTATAATTTGCGTTAAAGAGCGCCCTTCAACAATAGTTGCACAGTTAGTAAGATTAATATCTTTAATGAGTTGTTGAAGTCTTGCAATTGCCGCTTCTAGTTCTTGCATCAATACGTTAGGTCTTCATTAGGTATTTCCCCTTCTTGTACTAAACTATTTTGATTTAAACGACCCTTGCAAATCACTAATTTTCTTGTTTAGATCAGCTCGTTCTTGTAATGCTTCTGCTAATTTCATAGATGCTCACCTCATAACAAAAATATGCACATCAAATTATTTAACGCTACTTATCTGCTTATTCTTATTATACAACGACTTATAAAAATCTTCCTCATCAAAATATGTGGACAGCCTTCATCAAGGTATTCTTCCCCTTCTGCTTTTTATAGCCAAGGGATTCGTAAAATGGTTTTGCCTGCACTTGAGCTGATAAGGAACAAGTTTTAAATCCATCACGGAATAGCATTCCTGCAGCCATCATTATTTTTGATCCCCAAATGTTGTCCACGATACAGCTTTACGTACCGCCATACGGCCAATATGGGCATCGCCAGCTACATCACTGGGAAAATATCGACACGTGCCAGCCGCTTTACCATCTATAGATAAAGAGCACAAATTTTGCAGTCTCATCAGATTTCATCGAACTCGTCTTTAAAACCTTGTTCCTTCATAAACACATCGATGCAATTTGTTTTATTTCATCAGTTAGTATGATCTAAGATTTGAATAATCATAGGTAACCCTTTCACAGAATAAGTATATTTATAAAAATCGATTCCAGCGTATTACGAAACATACTATAAACACTAAAAACTTATGTTTATTATATCAAAAACTACGCTTAATCCCAACATATATCTTAAATTTTATTAATTCCCACAGCCAAAATATTTTAAAACTTCCATGAAATTTATTTTTAGGTATTGCATAATTTTATCATTTGGGTTTATACTATACCCATAATTTTTAGAAAGGAGCAACCAAAGATGACTAACCAAATTAGCTCAGCTACAAAAACAATACTTTTTATTGGTTCTTTATCCAACGTACGGGTAAGGAACCATTTGTGGTACGCTAATTAAGATTTAGTCATTATTAGTTGCTTAGAATAGTAAAAGGGCTACCCGTATTAGACTACGGGTAGCCCTTTTTTGTTTGCTATCCCGTATGGTGAGCCCTACTATTCACTGTAGTTTACAAGGAGGATTTATCATGATTATCACATTGAAACAAAACGCAGCAGAAGCAGAGGGTATCTCGTTTACGCAGTGAATTAGAGGCAAAGGCATCATCATCCACCCAGTAGAAGGTACTCGCTACAACATTTTAGGTCTTATCGGCGACACTGCATCCCTCGATGCTCGCCAAATCGAGTCCCTAGATTTCGTAGATAAAGTAACTCGTATTCAAGAACCATACAAAAAAGCAAACCGTAAATTCCATCCAGATGATTCTGTAATCAACGTAGGTGGTGCATTGATCGGTGGCGGTCACTTCGCAGTAATGGCAGGTCCTTGCTCCGTAGAAACACCTGAACAAGTAATCGAAACAGCTATAGCTTGCAAAGAAGCAGGGTGCTACTATCCTTCGTGGCGGTGCTTTCAAACCTCGTGCTTCGCCATACTCCTTCCAAGGCATGGGCCCAGAAGGTTTGGAATTATTAGAGCTTGCTAAAAAAGAAACAGGTCTTCCTATCGTTTCTGAAGTAATGGATATTTCTCCCAACTACAATACTTCGATAACGTAGATATGCTTCAAATCGGCGCTCGTAATATGCAAAACTTCACGCTTTTTAAAAGAAGTGGGCAAGATGAATAAACCCATATTATTAAAACGTGGTTTGTCTGCCACATACGAAGAATGGTTGATGGCTGCTGAATACATCATGTCCGAAGGCAATGAACAAGTTGTATTATGCGAACGCGGTATCCGCACATTCGAAACTAAAACTCGCAATACCTTAGATGTAACAGCAATCCCCTATGATGCACGAATTATCTCACTTGCCAATCATCATGGACCCTAGCCACGCTGCCGGTATGAGCCGCATGGTTCGTCCACTTTCTCTTGCATCTGTAGGCGGTGGTGCAGACGGCCTTATGATCGAAGTTCACAACGATCCATCCAAAGCATTGTAGCGACGGCCCTCAAGCATTACGACCAGACCAATTCACTAGCCTTATGAAGAAGTTCGCGCATTACGCCAAGCATTGGTTGAATGCACCAAATAATCTTAAAATATCACACAAATAAGCTAGTATCCGTTATAATAGATACTCAGCTTATTCTTTTAAGAAAAGGAATCGTTATGACTCGCATCCACATTAACGCATCCACACCTTACGATGTTGTCATCGAGGCTGGCTCTTTACAACGCATTGCCGATTATATTAAACCACTAAAAACCAAATTGTTCTGTTATTATTGTCAGCGATAGCAATGTTGCCCGCATTATTTAAACTTAGTAAAAACTAATATGATTAATGCAGGCTATAGCGTATGCGACTATGTCTTTACTGCTGGTGAAAGCTCCAAAAGCGCCCACCAACTCATTGATTTAGTGGAATACATGGCAGCTCAATCATTAACTCGTAAAGACCTGCTCATTGCCCTTGGGGGCGGTGTAGTAGGTGATATGGCCGGTTTTGCAGCAGCTACCTACTTACGTGGTATCGACTATGTACAGGTTCCTACATCCCTATTAGCCGCAGTAGACTCCTCTGTAGGCGGTAAAACCGCGGTCAATCTAGAAGCAGGTAAGAACTTATGGGGCGCTTTCAAACAACCTATCCTCGTTCTCTGCGATCCAACTACACTAAATACATTGCCAGACATGGAATGGAAAAATGGATGTGGAGAAATTATTAAATATGGTTTCCTCGATGTACCAGGGTTTATTAACCCAACTCGAACATAAGCCATTAATAAAGCATCGTGATAGCGTTAGTGCCGTTATCGCTCGTTGTGTTCAAGCAAAGGCGGATATCGTGAAACAAGACGAACGTGAATCTGGTGTTCGTGCCCTTTTAAACTTAGGTCATACCTTTGGTCATGGCATCGAAAAGGCGAGCCACTTTGAAGTACACCATGGTTATGCCGTAGCGATTGGCATGGTCCTCATGGCGCAAGGTGCTGTAAAACATGGAGAATTAGATGCAGAGGCGTTAGAAAAATTAAAGGCTCTCATCGAAGCACACGATTTGCCAACTCACAACGACTGTAACAAAAGGAAGAAATCCCTAGCAGCTGCTAAGCACGATAAGAAAAAGCGAAGGCGCTACTATTAAAAATTGTAGTATCAACAGCTATGGGTCACAACGAACTAAGGTTGTTACCCACGAAGAACTTGCCACCTATTTAGACTAAGACGTAAAAGGAGATTTCTATGCATTCCGTAACGAACGCCATCCCTACAGGGACGATTGCGTCCATCCCAGCAAAAGGCTCATGCACATCGCGCATTGATTTGTGCAGCTCTGGCTAACTCTCCATCTACTATACTACTAAGCCGTACCTCTAAAGACATCGATGCTACTATGGACTCCTTACGAGGCTTAGGTGCACACGTTGTGATTGAAAATAAAGTTGTCACTGTTACACCAGGCCCTGCACCAGCAAAAGGCAAAGTAGTTCCTCACGAATCAGGCACTACTTACGCCTCTTTATTACCTAAGCTGCATCTATCTGTAATAATGTAGACGTAGATGCGAAAGGTCGTTTACCGGATCGTCCTCTAGAACCTATGCTAAGCGAAATGAAAGCACATGGCGTAACATTCTCTCAAGATAAACCACCCTTTACGATGACGGGCCGTCTCCAAGGTGGTAATTTCTCCATGGTAGGTGATGTAAGTAGTCAATTCTTCTCTGGGCTCTTGCTAGCGGCTCCACAATGAAGGTGCTACTATTACGTCTACGACACCACTTCAATCTAGCGACTACGTAACACTGACGACTACGACGATGGCAGACTTTGGTGTAACCGTTGACCACACACCTGCTTCTGATACGGTCCGGAGAATCCTTTACGGTAGCGGCTAGTGCTACTTTCAAAGGTCAAAATCATTACCAAATCGAAGGCGATTGGTCTAATACAGCGATTTGGATGGTCGCTGCCGCTATGACAGGCAAACCAATTACTATTACTGGCATGAACAAGAATTCTGTGCAGCGGACCGCCGCATCATGCAAGTTATCGAATCTGCAGGATGCACTGTAACATGGAATGGCATGAATATTACCGTGTCTGGTCGCGCTAACACACCAATTCACGCCGACCTTGAGCAAATGCCTGACATGTTGCCAGTTATGGCAGCCCTCGCTTGCTCTATTTCTGGTGAAAGCTCCTTTGTTAAGAGGTGCTCGCCTACGTTTAAAGAATCGATGCGTCTCGTAGCCGTTGCCAATCTCGTAAGAGACTTGGGTGGTACGATACGCGAAGATGGTGATGACCTATATATCATCGGTAATGGTATACTTAAAGGTGGACAAGGTGATTGCGTCAATGACCATCGCCTCGTTATGGCAGGTACATTGATGGCTCTCATCAGTGAAAACTCTGTAACACTAAAAGATAGCGAAGCTATCACAAAATCCTATCCAGACTTCTTTGAGGACTGGAACTTACTAGGCGGTAATGCACAACCGTTATAAATTGCAAACCATATCTGATGTGCTTTAATAGATAAGAATAATAGTACGTACTATATAGTAGGAGTTAATATAATGGCATCTAATTTCGGTAAAACCATACAGGTATCTACCTTTGGCGCCTCTCATGGATACGCTCATCGGCGGTATTGTTGAAGGTCTACCTTGTGGACATACCATCGATATCGATGAGTTAAAAGCCTTTTTAAAGCGCCGTGCGCCAGGGCAAAATCAATTAACAACACAACGTAAGGAAGCCGATACACCTGAATTTTTAGCAGGTATGGTAGACGGCATGCTCAGTGGTTCTCCATTGGCATTTATGATCCGCAACACATCTCAACACTCTAGCGATTATAATAACTTACGTGATATCCCTCGCCCATCTCATGCGGACTTTACAGCTCGCATGCGCTACGGTGACAAGGTAGATATGCGCGGAGGTGGCCATTTTTCAGCGCGCCTTACAGCTCCGCTTTGCGTAGCTGGTGGCATCGCCTTCAACTATTACGTGAAAAAGGCATCGAAATCCACGGCCATTTAAAACAAGTGGGAACGATCCAAGATGCTCCTATCAATATGGTTCACCCAGATATGAAAGCATTAGCTAGTATCGCTACAGAGCCAATTACTATGGTTGATCCAGAAAAACGTAACGAAGTAGAAACCCTTGTTATGAACCTCAAAAAAGATGGGAACTCTACAGGTGGTATCGTTGAAGTCGTTGCTACAGGACTACCAATTGGCCTTGGCAATCCAAACTTTGATGGCATCGAAAACCGCTTAGCTCGTGTTATCTTTGGAATCCCTGCCATTAAAGGCGTATCCTTCGGTGGAGGCTTTGACATGTGTGCTAAGCTTGGTTCCGAAGTGAATGACGCTTTCACCATGGACGGCGACAAGATTACAACGACGACGAATAATAGCGGTGGTATCCAAGGTGGTATTACCAATGGTTTACCACTTGTTATGCAAGTGGGCATCAAGCCAACACCATCCATTTATAAAGAACAACATTCTGTGTCACTTTCACAAAAAGAGGACACATTGCTCACAATCCAAGGTCGTCACGACCCATGTGTAGCGCTTCGTGCAGTACCTGTAATCGAAGCTGTTACAGCCCTTGTTATTCTTGATTTCTTAGGAGATATTGACCATGAACTTAGATGAAGTACGCGTTAAAATTAACGATATAAACGACCAAATGCTCGCCCTCTTCAAAGAGCGCATGGAACTCTCCAGGACGTTGCGGCAGCGAAAAAAGAAAATGAACAAGGCTATTTACGATGCCAAACGGGAACGAGATATCCTCGACAAAGTAACTCGAGATGCAGGCCCAGACCTCGACCTATACGCACGCCGTTTCTTCGAAGCATTATTTAGCTTGAGCCGTACGTATCAGTCTGAACAATTATTCCAAGATAATGAGTTCACTGTTAAAATGAAAAAGGCTATTGAGCAGTCCCCTACTTACCTCCACAACGTGGCAGCGTAGCTTGTGCTGGCGTCTTCGGTAGCAATGCGCAAGTGGCGTGCGATAAATTATTACCACTCAGCCAAATTCACTATGTAACAGGCTTCCGTGCCGTATTCGACGCTGTTGAGTCTGGAGAATGTCAATTTGGTGTATTACCTATCGAAAATAGCTCCAATGGTTCTGTAAAAGAAGTGTACGACCTCTTAGAAGAACGCAAATGCTATATCGTGCGCGGTACTCGCCTATGGATTTCTCACGATTTACTCGTGAAAAAAGGCACAAAACTAGAAGATATTCACACTATCATCTCCCATCCTCAAGCGTTGGGCCAATGCAGCCACTTCCTAGAGAAATTAGAAGGCGTAGAATTGCGCTCCTTCGATAACACGGCTCGTGCAGCACAGCTCGTAGCGGCTAGTGACGATCCAGGCGTAGCAGCTATTGCAGCTCCTCAATGTGCCGACTTATATAATTTATCTCCATTGATGCGCAATATCCAAAATAGCGATAACAACTATACGCGCTTTATCTGCATCAGCAAGGACTTCCATGTATACCCAGGGGCTAATAAAATCTCCGTGGTAACTACAGCAAGCCATGCTCCAGGTGGTCTTGGTACATTACTTACCAAGTTTGCAAACATCGGCGTAAATCTTACCAAACTCGAGTCTCGTCCGATTGTAGGCCATAACTTTGAGTTCTTATTCTACCTCGACTTAGAAGCATCCCTAGCAGATCCTAAGGTATTGTCTGTTCTAGCAGAGCTACACACATCACAAGATAAATTCCGCTTACTAGGCAATTACCCTGAAAACTAATATACTTATATGTACTAGTCTCTATAAGAACATATATAGTACAATACATATAGTTATAAAACTTCAATGGCTAATAGGTACCAGCCTATTAGCCATTCTATGTATATTGACCTAGGAGGTCCTATGAAATTTGGTTTACTTGGCCGTACGTTAGGCCATAGCTTCTCCCCTCGCATTCACAGTGCACTAGGGAATACAAATTATGAATTATTCGAACGCGAACCGAGCCAATTGCAAGAGTTCTTCGCGATCCAGAATTACAAGGTATCAATATCACTATCCCTTACAAGGTAAATGCCCTTGAAGCTTGTGATGTAGTAGACCCTCGTGCAGAACGCATCGGTTGTGTGAAATACGATGGTTCGCAAAGATGGTAAATGGCACGGCTATAATACTGACTACGATGGTTTCGTGTTTACTCTACAACATGCTGGCATTGATGTATCTGGCAAGGAATGTATTATCCTTGGCGATGGCGCTTCCTCCGCTACCGTTCACGTAGCTCTTGAAGACTTAGGAGCTAAGAACATAGTTCACCTCTCTCGTAAGACGGCACCATTCTATGGTGATGCGCCTAATTACTACGAAACAGCACAGATTATTATTAACTGCACACCTATCGGTATGTATCCTCATAATCCAGCTAATCTTATCGATATTACACAATTCTCCAAATTAGAAGGCGTTGTAGACCTCATCTATAATCCACGCCGTACGATTTTGTTGTTACAAGCAGAAATGATGGAAATTCCTCATTGTGATGGCTTGCCATTCCTCGTGGCTCAAGGCGTTGAGGCGGCTAACCATTTCCAAGGTGAAAGCTTTGGCACAAAGGAAATCGAGCAAATCTTACGAGATATGCGCCGTGAAAAGGAAAACATTATCCTCATCGGCATGCCTGGCGTAGGAAAAACTACAGTCGGTAAAGCGCTCGGTGAAGAAATGGGCCGTACCTGCATTGATGTGGATCATGAGTTAGAAAAAGAAATTGGAGACATTTCCACATACATTACAGAACAAGGGGAACCAGCCTTCCGTGAAAAAGAAGCGGAAATGATTGCAAAATTCGGTACCCAAACAGGTCTTATTATTTCCACTGGCGGCGGCTGTGTAACAGTTCCTAAAAACTTCGCACACTTACGCCAAAACGGTCGTATCTACCAATTAACACAACCAGTAGAAAACCTATCTACCTCTGGTCGTGTTCTCTCTAGTGGTGGCATCGAACGCTTACGCGAACTAGAAGCAACGCGTACACCAATGTATGAAAGCTTCGCTCAATGCATCGTAGAACATAATCGCAATGCACCAGAAACAGTGTCTGCTATCCTAGAAGATTTTGAAGCAAACTTATTGTAAGAAGATTTACATCTGTATTTCTAGATAAAACTAAAACTCATATCTTAACTTCATAGATATAGTACTAAAAGCAGTATTTATCCCTAAGATAAATACTGCTTTTTTATATTCTCTATGTTTTATATGTATTTGTAAAAATCCATATTTGCAATTACAATGTAATTACAACTAGAATTCAAGAAGCTTAAACACCTTTTTCTATAAGAGCAATAAAATAACCAAAGTATTACAGTCACAACTTAAAGAATCATAGGAGAGATATTATGAAAACCGTAAACCTACAAGTCCGCATCAACGAAGATCTAAAACAAGAGGTATCTAGCATATTGAAAGCCCAAGGCCTATCCTATACCTCCATGCTTGACGCACTATTTCGTCAAATTATCAAAGAACGTCGCATTCCATTTCGCCATTGCATTACCAACAACATCTACAGATGAAACACCAACGCCAAGTACACTCAACAATGACGGCACCTACGAACAACCCCGAATCACATTAAAGGCATCAGATACTACTAGCTCGTACGGAACATCAACCACAAACGAGGTTGAAATATCCTTTGATAAAATTGATAAAACAGGCATACTCAATATCCGTATTAATCCTAAAGTTAAGACACTAACAACAGCTATCTTAAAAGAGATGGGATTAACTATATCACAAACTGTTACACTTGTATCAAAACAAATACAATTCACTAACGATATTCCTTCCACTATCCATCGCCCAGAATGGATTGATGCTATAAATGATGATTTATGGACTAAAGAAGATTTAAGCACAAGAATAGAGATAGGACTTAATCAAGCAAAAAAGGGAATTGGCGAACCTGCTGAAAAAGTCTTTAATGAGCTCCTTAAGGATTTATAAGTTCGGAGGTTAAAATGAGATATACAATAATTTTGACCCCTACTGCTAAATCTGACATGGTAAATCTCAAACTTTCATTAGAGCAACGACTTTTATAGCACACTACGTTTATCAAAAAGAATTATCGTAAATCTTACAAAAATATGTTCACTATCCACTTTTCCTGAGCGCTATCCCTATTGATAGATAGTGAGACAAAATACAGAAAATGTCATACAAAAAGTATCTCATTCTATAAAAGTTATAGGTAATTACATCTATATTTTCTATATTCAGCCTTCAAAATGAGATATATTACAGGAATGATAAAACATATAAAAAGTCGGCTCTCGCCGACTAATGTACTACTCGTTTATGTTGTTGTTCGATCAAATACGCCATCTACATCAATAGCATCTAACATATCTTTTTAATGTATGTACATCGATTTGACCTGGTGCTGAAGCTTTACCAGCGGAGGCAAAAGGTCATAGCATTGCCAAATAATGCACCTGCTGCGCGTGTAACAGCCCCCTAATGGCCCCATAGCCATAGTAATGATTGGGTCAGATGGATACAAGGCTTTAACTTCAGCTGTTGCTTCAAAGAGTGTTAATACATCACCTGCTGTATGAGGGTCACAACGGCTATCTTTGGACATCCATAAAAATTCTTTTCATTTTGAGATGAGTCGATTTATAATGATCTCTACTTGGTGTACCATTAAAATCATGATTGCTCATGATTGTTACACCATGAACTCTTAGCAATTCTATGGTTTTGACCATTCTATCTTCGATCAAAGAATAACCCAATCATCTAGCATCTATCAAGCCTGTGGGGATAAGGCGTTCTAACATTGTAAAAGTAATCTTGTGAGGAGATAGATTTCTCGCTCTCTCTTCGTGCGCACGTAAACAGCAGCCCACGACCTTTTAATTGAGGTTTCATGAGCATCAATAGTTCAATAATAGCATCAATGGAATGAGCTCTGTTCGTAATAGTCAATGCGTAGCTCCACCACATCACAAGGTGTATTGCATGCCACCGCAGTAGCATCTAAATTTCTTTTTCGAGTGATACCTACAATAGAACACAAATCTTTGCTCCTGCTCACCGTATGATTTGACCAGATTCGAACCATAAAGAGCTCCTTTTATCCCACTAGTTGACATAAGCCCCCTTATCGTTACATAACAATAAAAGGGCCGTAAAATATATTATATAACTATGATACTATGTGATAATCAGTGCTGAACAGATAATCGTCTCGATGGAATCCTAGATATAATAGTAACGCCCCTGTATATACTAAATACATAAGATATGCCTATATAAGTAGATACAAGACTAGCAAAATACTGGCCTACCACTGTATCCAAATTGCTGGGCCGTCGTCGTCATACCAAACATGCGCCCTCAAAACCTGGTTCCGTATTTAGTGTTACGGCTGCACTCAAGGATGGATTAATTCACAATGCAGGACCTCATCAGCACTTGTAGCACACAAACCACCATACCTACAGGTAGACTTTTGGAAGTAATAGTACAATACCACTACTAATCATACAGTAGGATATGGTTTGAAAAATAACTACGTCGTTCTCAATGCGTACCCATAAATTTGTAGTTAATGCACCCGCACGACCATTACATCAAAATCTGGTCCAGAAATGATGGCTGCCCCTTCCATAGTGCCTTGCATATCACCTACATAAAGAGCCAAAATAGGTTGTAACATCATTATAGCGCATTGCATAAAGAAGAAAATCCATAAAAGACGCACTAAAACAGGTTTTTCACTAACAGCTTAAAATCCTCTCGCAATGATGTTTTCTGCTTAGTCTCGAGTTGTATCCTCTCTTTTTGCTTGCTATTCGTGGTTCTTTTACAAAGAATAACACCGCCAGAGTGGCAATAAATACAGCTATACCAGATACGTAAAAACACGGGGCGCATACCAACGACGCTTTCAATAGCACCACCTAAAATGGCCTGATGACATTGCCAAAATGAGTCCCATCTGGATATCCCTAGGGACGTCTCACCTTTTTCATCAACACTAAGAGATACCATGGTCATAGCTTGTGGATAAAATCCATTGGCAAAGCCTACGAATGCTCGTCCTAACACTATTGATACTCGATCCCATTACGAGTCCAATTAAAAAGTAAGATACAGCTATGGCAAAAGCGCAAAGGCTCGAAGAGCCATTCTCCCTTATTATCTGCAATCTCACTCCCAAATAGGGGCCATAATCCCAGCAATAGAAAGGTTATGCCAAAAACCAAACCAGACCAAAGTGCCACATCATCTTTAGAAACACCTAATTCCAAAAGATATATCGGTAAAAAGGGAATAATCATTGTATAACATACCGCTAGTATTGTCATACTCAATGGTAATAATCCATACATTTCATGCCACCACGATGGGCATCATCTACATGATTATTCATAATTTTCTGATCGATTACATCTTGTATGACACGCTCCATAACATGGCGAAACTCTGCTTGTAAACATTGCACACAATGGTGCGTTAGCAATCATTGAACATAGGACAAGTTCAGACGATCCTCCAAGCAAGAAACGAGGGCAATGGAGTCCTCAGCAGCATATAAGATTTCATATACATTATATTCAGACGGATCTTTAACTAAGCGATAACCGCCATATTTGCACGACCACTCTTAACGAGTCCCGCTGCGGATAAACGAGATACAATGCCTTCTAAATATTTATCTAGATAAAGCCTTATGTTCTGCAATTTCACGAATCGGCACATTCTTTCTCCGTTCCGTGCTCTGCACTATCCGCAAGGATTCGCAAGGCATAACGACCTTTTGTTGATATTTTCATAAGTTAACTCTACATCATTAAAATATACTATTAGTATATCATAAATTCATACAAATATTGTTGGAAATATGGTACACTATACTTATATCCGAATATCTTTTATTACGGTATTATTTATAATTTCATATGGGAGTTATCTAATGTTAGATAAACTTTTTAAACTCAACGAACGGGAAACCACAGTTAAAACTGAGATTTGGCAGTCTGCCCACGTTCATCACGATGGCGTACATCCTATTCTTGGCGCCAAATATCTTGAGTCTTGCTGTATGGACAAGGATGATCCTCATTGCGACAGCCCTCGTGGCAGTCTCGCAAACGATTTGCTATGGGCGTATTGGTTAACTATCCAACTGCCTTGGCTCTCTGGGGTTGGCCTGTTAGCCTTTTTATTCCTTCACCGTCGTTCTGAGGTATGGGGATTCAATGGCAAACAGCACTTGGTGCCGTTTCATTTTCCCGGCCTTGTATTCCTTGCATTGACGTTGACCCTCCCGCATCGTCAAATGATTGTGAAGGTATCAGCATCAATGAAGGTAGCCATCACTGGCTGGTATTGGCCTCTTCATCGCTATCAGCTGGCTTTGAAACTATCTGACAATGGCTATTTCTATCAGCCTATCTCCTAACTCGTTAGGGCAAGTAGTTCAAACACATGGCAGTCTAATGTGCCACCTACCATCCGAAGCATTGCTCACCATGGGTAATTTACATGATGGCAATACACGTTAGCCTTTATTCAGCCTATATCTTTACATCTTTATTGATGGCTCGTAATATCCAAGGCTCCTTACTTATCAGTGTTCTCAGTAACTACTATTATTATCTTATGCTACAGGATTATCTACAATGCCTGAACATTTCAAGTGTTAGCAATTCTGGTTTTCCAACAGCATCTCTTCCAATTAGACATTCTGGTGCCATCTGTATGGGGTTGATTACCATCATCTTCTCCTTCACCTTTGTGGGAATTGTTTCGACTCTATGGGCATTAATCGGCACAGCTACTAAGGCAAAATTGCAGATCCTAAGACAGGTTCTTTCCTGGTCTAGGCAAAGCGATGACCGCTGATGCTGTAGGCGTTAGTGCTGGTGCCTACTAGATACTTCTACAATTACAGCCTTTGTTGAAAGTGCTTCTGGCGTTGGTGCTGGTGGTCGCACAGGTTTAACAGCGGTTACAACAGGCGTATTATTCTTAATTTGCCTATTTGTTGCACCTCTTGTATTACTCGTGCCAAACGCAGCTACATCTCCAATCCTTATTCTCGTAGGTGCTTTGATGATTGGCGCCATTCGAGATATCGACTTTGACGATTGGACCGAAGGCTTCCTGCATTTCTAGTTATTACCTTGATGCGTTCACATACAGCATTGCTAATGGGTATCTCCGCAGGGACTTATCGCATACCCAATCTTAAAACTCGTAGCAGGTCGCGCTAAAGAGGTTAACTGATTATGTATACTAAGGTACTCGTTATCATCCGATACGTATTCTACTAGTTTTGAAAGTATACCTAAATACACTAAAAGAACCTATCTCCTAAGATATTTTGTAGTGAACCCAAAAATTTAGACTTTTGGGGGTTACTACATGCTAGATATTCTGCAGATAGGTTCTTTTTGTAGTATGTGCTATTACATTATAGTCATTTACTAATGCCTTATTATATTCTAAGTTATATTACTGTACTGTGTTATCTAAGTGTTTTAACTCCAATTAAGTCTGTACGACTGGATCGATATCTTTTAATGGTACTACATGATTTCTATCAAAAGTCTGCTTCAGATGCTTTCACAGGCACTTGGAAGAACAAGAAATACGCATATTATTCTTGTACCACGTAACACTGCGCACTCAAGCCCCTTATCTACATCCCTGTATAGTGAACCTCCCCTATTGGAGTAGAGTCGCTCCACTGTACGTCATGGTACTCCAATGGGATATATTCTTCAGGCCATACGGTATCCATAGAGTAGCTCATGCGGAAGACCATCGTATGAGTTACCCAACGGCCACTGCGCTCTTGATACTCTTCACCTTGCTTCCAATATACAGTTTCTAATACATCATTGTCATAAAAATGTGTAGCATAGTATGTATAGCCAAGCGGTAAATAACTTGGTACAGATACGTCATAGGACACCTTATGAGATGCATCGAGTTACACCGCCAGGTAAACCGATGGTTTTGCTGGTAAGTATAGGCCACAGAATTCGTATGTGTACGCAATGGCAAGCCAATCGTTTCATAAGGAGGCCAATCCGGATCATCATTTTGTTTAACCTTTTTCGCATCGTTTTCTTCAACATTTTGCTTATCATTGCGGTCACCACGTAGTCGAGTATCATCAACGGCTACGTTACTCACAGGACCTACAGAGTCTACAATTTTGCTTACAAAGCTTTGGTTTCTTGAAGAAGCAAAGTAGAGCATATACACTTTGTTATCTTTTTCCCAGTAAGCAATTTGAATAGCGTCTTTACTATAACCTAACGTATGTACAGCGATCCCATTAGGGGTAGTAAAGCTAACTGCATCCTTAGCGTTGTAATTTGTCTTTTCTAAAATAGGCGTTACCACTGTATCGATAGCCCATCCCATACGATATACAATATCTGTATTAGAGAAGGTTAGCTTCGGACCAAATTCTCCATCACGGCCCGTTTCTGTATAAACGATTTCTAATACGTCATGGTCCTTGGCCTTTACATCGCGTACTGCATAGTCTTTAAGCATATAAGACGGAACTTGTATAGGATAGCCAAATTCCCTGCACGGCACTCTCAATATTAGTTTTAACTAAATCATTATCACCAACTTGATCATACCAACGATAACGATCAGCGAGTTTTTTATTATCATCGATGAGCTTTTTATTATCTACATCTCGTTCAACAGGAACGGTATTACCATTTTTATCTATTAACGGGTATGTAGCACTAACTGGCTGTACGCCAAAGGTGCTTACTGCAGTAGCCATCGCGGCACATAAAACAGCAGATGTTATTAGTTTCTTCATATTCTCTCCTCTTCGAGCGGTTACAGATTTCGCCGCTATTACACAATATATTGTTCTAGATACAATTTGTATAACATCAGTTTATCTGCTAGAGGAATCATTCTGTTCTTTATTATATCTATCAATTGTTTTTGTTTGAAATCTTCATAACCGGATAGTTTCTAATAATTCATGACGTAGCTATCTATATTTTTACAGGTACCACATGTTCTTATAGAATTCAGCATCAACTGCTTTCACTGGTTTCTAAGAAGAATAAGGAGTACGCCATGCCACCTTCCGTCCACGTAATGCTACGGATCATTTACTACCTGGCTTTACCTGATATAATACACCTTTGCCAGATTCACCTTGCTCAGACCACTCATAGTCCTTATACTCTGCAGGAATATACGCTGTATCTCTTACGGTATCCACGAATAGCCCATCTGATAGGCCATAACATTAGTAATAAATTTTTCCCCAGCCCTGATAGATAGGTGCATTTCTTTTGTAATATACAACCTCTAGCACATCATTTTCGATCAAGACGTGCTGTATCAGCTGATATCCAAAAAGGTATATAACTAGGGTGTCTCAGCCTCATACGGTAATTTCTGAGTAACCTCTATCCCCCTTAAAGTTACGAGCACTGTCTTGAGTCATTATAGGCCAGCCCTACTAATTGCATTCTTGGTATTTGTTTAATTGGAGAAGCATTTATTCATGTTTGGTGTAACATTTTAGACTTAGCTGCGGCCTCAGAATTATTAATGATACAGACTGATCAACAGTATCTGCGTGATACATAGCTTATAGATACTAAAACCCACAGCTATAGCAGCTAAAATTGATTTTACCTATAATTTTCTTCATATTCTCTCCTATTACAAAAATTTATAATATACCCACACATATAATGATATATTTTTCTTATTTATATCAAAATCAATCTACCGTTTCTGTAGCTCTAGCTACTTCATAAAAACTTTTATCTTTCCTTTTGTGAAAGCATAGTCATCAACCAATACTATCTCTAGGGCTTACGAGTTTGATAGAAAACATCCTACTGAGCGCTATATCATAATAGATCTCAATAGGATGTTGTATCATTATTTAATTAATGGAGGCATAATAATATCTTGTTCAAGTTGTCTTCGTCTTTTGGCCGTATAGTCGACAATTTTAATTTGAACTACGCCTACAGAGTTTACCATGGCTTCCGTAAAAGTAAATTCACGTCCTGTCTGATGTTTCATCAATACTTGTAAGCCATGAGATTTTTCATCAATAGACTCTCAAATAGGTAGCCTCTCACGACCCTATCACACTAGAGTATACTGAGCTATATTTACATGGTATATCTCCACCTGAAACGAGGGCTTCATCGCTACCATCAATTTCAATAAATACATGGGGATTCGCTTGAATCAAACTAAACTTTTTCCCCTCATAATGGCCATGTACATAGATATAAAGTACCTCATCTATAAATTCATATCAAAAATGTAAGGGCACCACGTGAGCGGGTAATCACCATCCATCAGACCCTAGGTGAATGATACGAGTACTATTTAAAATACCCTTAATTTCATGTATATCTGTAACCTTGCGGTGCTTGTCGTCTCATATAACCTCCACGAATTGATGTATAAGATAATCTATATATTATTATATGCAAATTTTTCGATATCATATATGAAAAAGTATTATTTTTGAAGGTATAAACAACTACTCTTTATTTATAAATAATACTATTTCTAATATATATCTACTGTAAAAATACATTTGACTTTTGCAATAGATACTGTATTATAAGAAAATAGTTTTTATAGATTCTATAGATTATAAAAAGCTATGGTCATCCATGGCTTTTTATATTTGTAGATAGTTTGTAGAAAAAGAGGTCTTTACTATGTCTGATACGCATCAGTTAAACGGGGCCTTGAGAACCGACACGTAGCAGTTGCTCGCCATCGGCGGTGCCATCGGTACAGGCTTGTTCTTAGGTTCCGGCCGTGCCATTCACTTGGCAGGTCCATCCATTATTTTTCGCCTACCTTATTACAGGTATTATCTGCTTCTTTCATCATGAGAGCATTAGGCGAATTGTTATTATCAACTTGAACCACCACTCTTTTTATCGATTTCGTAGAAGATTATTTAGGTGATCGAGCAGCCTTTATCACAGGATGGACATACTGGTTCTGTTGGCTTTCACTAGCCATGGCCAGATTTAACAGCCGTAGGCCTCTATATACAGTTCTGACACCGTGGTTGCCTCAATGGATACCCGCCCTTGTCGTCTTAGTAGCATTGCTATTAATGAACTTAACAGCCGTAAAATACTTCGGTGAAATGGAGTTCTGGTTTGCCTTGATTAAGGTAATTGCCATCATCTCCCTCATTATCATCGGTATCATCATGATTGTCACAGGTTTTACTACATGCAGGCGTTGCCGCCTTTAGTAATATGTGGAATTATGGGGCTGGTTCCCGAACGGAACGATGGGCTTTATCTTATCATTCCAAATGGTCGTTTTTCGCTTTCACAGGTATCGAGCTCGTAGGTTTTAACAGCTGGTGAAAACAGAGTGATCCTGAAAAAGGTTATCCCTATGGCGATTAACAACATTCCATTACGCATTATTTTTGTTCTATGTGGGCTCTTTGACTATCATCATGAGCATTTATCCTTGGACAGCCGTCAACCCATCTACTAGCCCATTTGTGGCTGTATTTACAGCAGTTGGTGTGCAGCCGCTGCAGGCATCGTAAACTTTGTAGTTCTTACATCTGCTGCATCTGCAACAAACTCTGGTATCTTTAGTACAGGCCGTATGATTTACGCTCCTCTAAACGCGGTCATGCGCCAAGCTCTATGCGCCGCTTAACACACAGCAGTGTACCATACCAAGCAACCATTTTTCTCCGCTGCAGTACTAATTACAGTTGTACTTAACTATGTAATGCCAGAAGCAGTATTCCGTTATGATTACATCTATCTCTACATTCTGCTTCATCTTTATTTGGGCAATGATGGTTATTTGTCACCTAAATATCGCAAGAAAAATCCTGAATTAGCAGCACAATCTAAATTCAAAAATGCCTCTATTCCCAGTGATGAATTACATCATCCTTGCATTCTTTGTTTTTCATTCTAGGTATTCTCGCCTCAAACGAAGACACTCGAATTGCCCTCTTGTTTACACTCAATTTGGTTCGTTATTCTCTGGGCCTTCTACTCCATGCTCAATACAGATGATGAAGATGCTCTCAGTGAGGAACTTATCGAGATGGCTGGGTGTAAAAAGAAATTTACAAAAAAACCTAAAAAGAAGATTCTGACGATTACATAATCTAACACAAAAAACCCTGATAAGATGATATGTACCCCCCTTACTGGACAACCAGTAAAGGGGGTATTTTCATGAGATATAGCTATGAATTTAAAAAGAAAGCAATTGAATTATTCTATCGAGGGGAATGGCCTAAGGCACCTAACGGTGTAACGACAGATACATTCCATAGACTAATAAGAGACTGGGTTAAACTTGAGCAGCATCATGGTCCGGACATTAATAAAAATCGAGGGACTAATAAGTATTGGACTCCAGAAGAGAAATATAGTTTGGTATGCCAAATCCTCTCTGGACAAGGATTGAGAACAGTAGCTATTGTAGCTGGTATTAATTCTGGGCAGCTATATCAATGGGTTCATAAATACAAGACTTTGGGATACAATGGTCTTATCAATAAGCCTAAAGGGCGACGACCAAAGGATTCTGACATGAAAGTAACAAAGAATATTTCACCTAGACAACTCAATGAGAGTGAATACGAGGAACTCATTCGCTTACGAGCTGAAAATGCTTATATTAAAGCTGAAAATGAAGTCATAAAAAAAGAGATTGCCTTGAGAGAAGAAAAGGAAGCTGCGCGTCTCAAGGCGAAAAAGCAGCAATTATCAAAACACTCAAAAAGCAAGGATATCAACTAAAATATCTTTTAAAAGCTATGGGAATGGCCAAATCCACCTATTATTTTGAGCTCTCTAAAGTGGATCTTGTAGATGAAAGAAATATACAACTTAAAGAGGAAATCCAAAAGATTTTTACAGAGCATAAGGGACGGTATGGTGTGCGTCGTGTATATCAAGAACTTCTTAATCGAGGTTTTATAGTCAATCATAAACGAGTACAAAGACTTATGAAAGTCATGGGACTCGCAGGAAAGAGACCAAAAGAAAAATATCACTCTTATAAAGGTCAAGTAGGCAAAATAGCCGATAATATTATCAATAGAGACTTTAGTACAACAGCTCCATTTCAAAAATGGACTACTGATGTATCTCAATTTAACTTTCCATGGGGAAAGTGTTACTTATCACCTATCTTAGATATGAATACGAATGAGGTTATTTCCTATGACTTGGCATTAAGGCCTAATTTAGAACAGATTTCTCGTATGTTAGATAGAGCTTTCAAAAAGTATCCTAATCTTTCAGGGTTGATTTTTCACTCTGATCAAGGATGGCAGTACCAACATAAATATTTTAGGAACGCACTTAAAGAACATGGAATTATTCAGTCTATGTCTAGAAAAGGAAACTGTTATGATAATTCTGTAATGGAGACATTTTTCGGTAGATTGAAAACAGAAATATATTATGGTTTGTGAAAATGGAATATCCATCATTTCAATGCTTTTTGCAGTAGCGATTGAAGAATACATCAACTATTACAACGATAGAAAGGATTCAGAAAAACAAAAATGGATGCCCCCTGTAAAATACAGGGAAGCATCCATGTGTTTAGGCTAATAAATAATATGTGTCCAGGAAAATGGGTACATATCAATGCACGAGCTTTTCTCTTATTTCATAGTAGGAAATTTTTGTTGTTCATACTGTTGTTGATAAGCAGGTAGATTACTCTGTATCTTCGCCATAATTAAAGATCGTCTTAGTACGGTATCCACCTTTGGGTAATGATAAGATCAATGGAGGATGGTACCTCTTCGACCATTTTGTTGTAAATGATTTACTAATTCTTGTAGCGCTTCAACTTGTCGCAACGAACCAGTCATATATTTACCTTTGGATAGGCCTGTATTTCTAATGACTTGTCCATTATATACTTGACCATTTTTATCTGTGTAATAGAATCGTACAGCTGATTTATCTCCTGTAGGTACAGCTTTAATATAGATTGTTTTCCAACTTTTTCTTAACCATCACTCTTGTCGCATCTGCTAACTTGTTAGATAAACGTTGTGTTTCTTTATTTGCAGATTTAGATACACCATTGACTTGCTGAATTTCATCATGTCATAGGCATATTAATAAGTGCCATACTAGGATCTTGTTGTACCTTTTTCGCATCTGCAGGCTGAATCGCCAACACACCAACGGCCGCCATTACAGCTAACGTTGTAAGAACAAATTTCTTCATTATATCTCTCCTCGATATGATCCCCTATGCAAATTATATTTTATACAATACATATATACATTAGGGCTATTTAATATCAAGCCTATCTTATTTTTCAGGACCATTATTCTTGATTATTTTGATTCCAATGTTCAAATCTCGTGATATTATAACCCATATCCATATATTTAATATTAAAAGATGTAATAGATTTAAGATCGTTATAAAACTCATCTCATCAGTATTAGTATTCCAGAATACCATCATATTTTCATATACAGGTATACCATAATACTGTTCAGCTTTTTAGAAATTCAAATGGTAAATTCATGTTAGGTTTCGCGTAGTTAAGAGGACTAACAGTAAGCAAATAGGTATCCTACCTTACCATTCATGTATAAATCTCTAGGAATTAAAGAGTCTGATATGCTTTATCTTTTCGAATACCATGTTTACTAACATTCTTATTTTGAACAGAAATCGAGTCTGTATTCACTATTTTGCTAGCAGATAAATCGAGGCTTAAGATATATTTCAGCGTTCTCCATTAGAAGCCATACTACCATCTATATAGTCTAGTGAAGCGGAGAATTTATCGAATTCATACCCGATAACATTAGAAGCTAAAGATGTATCATTAATCTTTAAAATTAAAAAGTTGATATAATCTCAGCATCAGCAGTAGCATCATTAGAACGTGCAGAGAAGATATAATTCATTATTAACGATAAGGCGTCAAAAATATAATAGCAGTTTCTAACAGATAGGTATACATCAACTACATAAGATTCAGAGTAACATTGCTTGCATTTATAACTGTCACGGTTGACATAGGATTGGGATTACGATTACCATCAGCTTTTAATATCTTTCTCTAAAATTATCCCTTGTTTTGGTAAAATACGTGTCTCATTTCTCGACCACTAAAGGTGCAAAGAACACAAAACAAGAATAAGGAAAATAATGACACTTAAATATAATGTTTCTTTATCCATCGCAACATAGTACCACCTCGCTCTAACTATAGTATAGCGAAATCTCTAAACTAATAAAAAGAAAAAGGCTTTAACCATTTCTTGGCGAAATTTATTTTCGTCGATTATCGGTTAAAGCCTTTTTATCTATACATTACAAAGTCTGTATCCACACAGCAAATTGTGTATAATCTGGATAACGGTTATGAAGTTCCGCCTAATCTTTTCCTAATGTACCTATAGATCTTCTTCGATCAAATTAGAAGATAATATCATAATAGATAATCTTTGTACATCTCTCTCATGTAGAAGGCATGGATTTGGACTACATTAGTATACAAACTACAATTTGATCAAAGCGCTTTTTGATTTCAAGAACTACTATGCTTGTTGATTTTCTACGTATGCTGGACAGGTCATAGTATATGCCAAACTTTTTATAAAGATGAACTGCGATTCTCTTTGTTACGGATGGACTTCACCACTGTCATCGTATCTGGCAACGAAATATAGAACGAGAACCAAATACTTCACCTGGTCCGCTATTTGAGCACTAGGTCATATCACACCGCCTACATTTGGATGTTGCGCGATAGTTTTTCGATAGTCTTTCGAAATTAAGATCATCATCGCGAACACCAAAGTAAACATGATTATCATATCCCACAGATCTCTTAGGCTGCTTTCAAAATTATAGAAATTAAAAGTTCTCTGGCCTTGAATATCTGCATTTGAAAAATACAGGAGGCTGCAGACACCAATGTAGCAAACAGGTAATCACGCATCAAAAGAGCATCAATACCAGACGCTACGAGGGCATCAGATTTATATTTCTCACCTTGAGACTTAATGTATCGCCCCATCACAACCTTTACAACGATAGCAACAGCGATGATAGCAAGGCTTGGAATATCAAATGTGGATACCTCTGGATGAAGAATTTTATCTATCGAGTACGACCCAATGCCTGCACCGAGAATGATGAGCAAAGCCAGTCATGGTAGTCATATATTCTGGCCACATGTCCAAATGGATGTTCATATCCGGCTCCTTTGGGGCCAGTTTGCACTGTGATTGTCAACACCGAAGAAAGAACGTCTGTTGTGTTACCGCATCAGGATTTATGGCGATGGAATTCGATGCCCAATCCTATTATCATTTTAAAAATGACAAGCACCACATTGCCTATAATGCCCTTGATACTGGCGAGCGTAATACCCCGATTACGTTCAGCACTATTATCTTGTAAAATCATTCTATTACACCTCTTACGCCTGTATGTGCAATATTAAATAATTTATATGTGTGCGTTTATTTGTATTATAGCTATGGATTATCATATCCTATAATTTTCGATATTTTCTTTCACGAAATCCATTGATTTTTACTGACACTCACGTTATTCTCATTTCTCAATTAGAACTTTTTATATATTTAAGAACTCATTCTACTACTGAATGCCCATTCTAGTTAAAGCGAACAGTTATACGGTCTCCAGAACATGTATGTATACAACCTTTATTGCACGTAGTGCCAAATGGTTCGCCCGTAGATTTCGCGGCCTACCAGTGTATCCCCTAACAAAGGACGACCTATATGACTAAAAAGCCACTCGGATTTGATGTGTTTACCTGTATATAAGCGAACTGCCACTGCTGTAAGGGCTGATTCCTAAGTTGCTACAGATTATCATTTTCACCCTGTTTTCATCACATTATTCTCTGTGCTGTCCACATGTGGGATATATCCACAATATTTTGTGTATGTTATGCAGAGTTATCCAGTCTCCCATCCACGGATAGCGGTGTAAAACGGTAAAATCGTACGTGTTTCTTTCCCCTTAGAATTTGACTTCGTAATGAACCCATCAATACTTTATCCATAGGAAGCCAACGAATCCGAATCTGATTCGACAAGGCCTTCAACAATAGCCATGCGTCACTATGTATCATCCATCTGTTGTTGATACAAGCTTTGAGCCAAGCCGCTTTGTAATGACGTCACAGCTATGTATCTCGATGAGCGAGATTTAAGAAGCGAATCTTTTTCTTTTAATACCCTCGGTCCTTAAAATATAGCTGCCATAGCAAGGGATACTGTATCTTTTGGTTTACCGTAACACCGGCACTTATCCACCATGAGCAAATCGTCATCTTCTTATAGAATATGCTAAAATCCATTGCAGTGGCTCACGGTAATCTTCTCTTTGTGCCATAGCTATCCAAATTTTCATCATCTACGGCAACCTCTGTGTGAGGTGTTGCTTGTGACCATTTACATGGATTAATTTCATCAAAGTAACTCATCGCTTTTTCTTGGATATTTGGCATCTAGCAGTTTACCCTAATGTTATAGCATCGTAGTTGCTGTTGTACGGACTTATATCTGGGTATTAACTGACCCAAAAAGAATATCATCTGGTCTATGCTTTTCACGCCATTGCTACTCTTTCTACAAGTTTTGAATCTTCAGCATATAATCGAGAAATGCATATGGCTGTCCCTGCCCTCGTTGTGATTCATTGGTATGGTAACCTAATTCCTGTTTTGGACGGGTTCATCGCCACGTAGAACAAGCGTTTTCTCGTCCTATTTCCCTCTCGCAGGGACAGTAAAACTGGGAAAACACCTTGATTAATACCACGAACACAATCAAATTCACTTCCCTTTGCTTGATGAACTGTAATAATTGGGATTTTAGACTGTAGTATTTGCTGCGGTTCACCAGCCGTCAAGGCAGCTAATTGCAAAATATGATTAAGACGAGCGTTTGTCGTACCCTTATATTCTTTATCCAAAGATTCCATAATGCGAGTATAGCTCAGTGTAAAGTGTCAACTGCGCATTTCACCATGGCTCTTATAATACGCTAGCACGCCCATTTGGTTCATAATATAGGCCAATAAATCCATGTAGGATTATCAGTGTGCATCTTTCTTCGCAATGTGGCCATTTTGAGATGCTATCGTTGTAAAAGCAGACTTATATTGATTGATGGCCACCCATGCGATTTGTCGAGTAGGCACTATATTTTCATGGACTGCGTAAATCAGTAACTGACCTGTAGCTATGATGTCATCCATCGCATTATGCGTTGGTGTATGGTTAATCGAAAATGACTCGATAAAAATCCTAACCTATGATTTTCTAGCGTAGGATCAGAATCGTTCTAAATATCTAACGTATCATATACAGTCTTAAAATGCGGTTCACCCAAGTTATAACGAGCTAATTCATAGGTCAAGATCACTAACATCATAGTTTTACATTATGACCAACGATAATCACGATTCTTAGAGAATTGAAAAGCTTTCTGAAAACAATTTCAGGGTTTTCGCCATGTTCGGACAAATATTCATCTGTCAAAACCATGCACCAATTGAGATGTACTGCATGATTTTCCTGATTGATAAACCGTTCAAATCGCTCTATTTCTTGCCCATTTTTAGTCGATGCGCTAGCATGCGATTTGTATAATCCGGTCCTGTGTCGTATCGGTACCCGTACCTTCCACATCGTATACTCACAACCTCGCCCGCCTCAAGCCCAGCTACCACCTGGCATACGGCTCGGCTTCAGATGGGCATATCCATGAAACTAGTCAATTTTAGCCCTACACTGCGATTTTTGGGGCTTTCAATATCGCGAATACGCGCGTCGCCAATGCCCGATACATAGCGTTTAATAATGCGTTTCGCACTAACCGCATCATTAGATTTATCAAGAGCTTAAAGTACGCCATGATATCCTTGATTTCCTGACGGCGGAAGAATTTATATTCATCAATAATCATAAACGGACGACGTTCAGATTCCGGCTTGTCTGAGTGATATCGTTCAAACTGTTCGCAATGCTGTGCCTTGCGATTATCGCGAACCACACACCGATAGATGCGTCCTGGAAGCGCGCAATGCTGGTCATAACATAAATTTACTGATTCCGTATATTCATTGCGACAACCTTTTACAGAGATAGGTGCCCCATCACTAGCACTGTCTGGCCTCTGGCATTTCATCATACATCACCTACCAGTTGAGAACATCGTCGGCAATGTGAAAGCCATCGTGGTCAGTACGGTTGGAGCGATAGTTTTATAGAATATGAGTTTTTAGAGATTAAAATCACGGGTGATACTGCCTCTAATAAACGGAACCGGATCTGAGCCGCGCCATTCGGTGATTGTTTTGGAAATAGTCCCCACATAAAAATGTGATTGCTCTCCTAGCATTTCCTAACGCCTTATATTCTAATGAGCCCGTATCTTGCATTTCATCACGCGGAAATATATTGATAGCGACTACGCCGCAGATTCTCGAATATCTGGATTTTGAAATAGTCGATGCACCACAGATTTCAAATCAGTAAAAATCAACGCCGTGAACGGATTGTAAAAGCTTTCATCATGGCGAGCAATCCATTCATGACCATGAGTCAAAACTCTAACAGTTCATCACTAAGCAAGCGTATTGTAATTGTGAATAGTTTCTCTATTTGTGCAGACTGCTCACACTGCAACCGCTGAATAGTCTGTTTATAACTCCTCTATCATGAGAATCAGAATAAGCTTATATACGATGATATTCTTTCACTACACTAATAAGACTAGCAAAAGTTCATATCTCATATTTCGTGGTTTAAAGAGGCAAGTAAAAGCTCTTTTGCAATCTTCCTCATCAAATATGGTCACATCTGAATATAGGGACTCATCTCGTTTGCCCTCTTGTTGAAGACACGTCAAAAACAAAAGCTGTGGAACGTACTAAATTCCACAGCTTTTGCAGCCTGGCCAACGAGTTTCAATACGCGCCTTCATCCCTGTGCAGCCTTATTGGTAAAGGTCATACAAAAATCTGATACGCTTCACAACGGCCACGTTCAATAATATGGGCCACCGATAAGCCAGTATTCGTTTTTCCGTCCCAGCGGACGCCAACAAGAGGAGTATTTCTACTGGTTCATCGATGACGCGTTGTTGTTCATATTGATAACCATGGATACCCTCTCCCTTAGGTTATAAGCCGTGATATAGCGCAGCTAATACCGATGGTATTGGACCCAATATCGGTCCGCTCAAATGCCAACGCCAATATCCATTGGTATGATCTACACATGAATGCAAACCATATATGTCGCTAAGAAGCCTCAGTACTACATTTACGATTACCTTCTTTATCGTATAAAAGGCAGAAACTTAAATGCAATAACAACAATCTGGCATAGCTATGAGCTGTCGAAGCAATGAGCGACGCGAGTAATGACGTCAAGTGATACTTCCATATTATCCTTTCATTTTCTTGGCGGTTTACAACGGCACCCACCCAAGGTTAATTCATCAGCATATTTCGATGTCTACCATACAGGAACACCACGACAATACGCGTTACCTTAATGCCACTTGGAGCCTGTGAGACGAGCTAAGTAGAGAGCTGTCTCGCTTCTACATCAGGATCTGTTGCAAGGATAACCTCCTGTAACACCATCGCGCATGCGATGTCTCTTTTAACCGAATGTCTTCGGCGCCAATGCCCTCAACGGAGATAGCGCCTTCTAATAGCATAGGTTATAAAACCGCTTTGTAATCACTCACCGCGTTCAGAAGACATCACGGGATGTCTCTACCACCATAATCGTAGTTTGATCGCGATTCGGATTAAAGCAAACTCAGGGTCCTGAGCGGATAAATTAAAAACCAGATAGAACCAATGGCGGGTTGCCCTTTTTGCTTCAACAATGGCTGACGCAGCTATCCACCTCTTCTTGAGGCATTTCAGCAGATGGTATGCCAAGCGACGGGCTGATTTAGAGCCGATACCAGGCAATCTGCGCAACTGTTCTACGAGCCGTTTCCTAAATCATTTGTCATTTAGAATAAACCTGTTGGCAAGTTAAGACCACCTGTTACTTTGCCCATTTCTTGAGTAACAAGTCGTCAATTTTTACTTGCTTCATTAACAGCAGCAGTTACCAAATCTTCTAAGCATTTCTACATCTTCTAGGGATCGACTGCAGACGGGTTCAATTTTGAAGATTCAATCATTTTTTCGCCATTCATTACTAATGTAACTGCACCGCCACCACGACGCCTCTACAGTGCGAGTTTTTAACTCTTCTTGCATGCATGTCAGCTTGCATTTTTGAACTCTTTTCATCATGCCTGCCATATTGCCCACACCTTTACCGAACATGTATTTCTCCTTTATGGGACTGTGAAAGTCCGTGTGTATACAATAAAAATAATGTATCTATATTCACGATGATGAAAATAATCATATTACTCTTCAATAACCTCCACATAAATATCATGGTCTTCTAGTTTTTCTAATGTTTTAGACTAACAATGGGTTTTTGTTGTTCCTCAACGCCCATATTAGATGGGTCCCACTGGTATTCACGCTTTAGGACAGCTTCTACCTCCACGGTTGCACCACTATCCATAGGGCGGCTGATCGCTTCACCATCTTCAGTCAGACCTGTGTGCCATCAAGACTCCTGCTGGGGATTCCCCATCATGCCTGAGAAGTTGGTTTAGCTATAGATGCATCTATGCCCACCTTGTATACTAGATGGCATAATCCCTTTTGCTCAGAGCCGCCAAAAGCTACCTGTTTAGCATCATTTCTCGCTTCAGAGCTCATAGGTTCTTTAGGCTTTATATCACTGGCAGGCGATTCTGTTCTAGTCACCTAGCTTGGCAGTTTTGCTTTGCATCACTAGTAACTGAGCTTCTACCGGTGCTGGCGTTGACGGTGCAACAGTTCCTGACTGAGTCCGTTTGGGTGGTACTGTGACTGGAAGCCAACACCACTGCCGTCTTATACTCTAAATACCCTCAGTGCAGAATCAAATCCTACCACACACAACATAGCCTTCAAAGCATATTGGAAGGCCACAGCGATTTCTTTATGATTAGCCTCAGTAGCAACAAATTAAGATGAAAGCCCTTTTCCAAAAAGCTAATACGGCCTTTTCTCTGCTCTACACATAAATAAAGTTGTCCCTGCTTAGCTTAATATTTGAGAAGCAGAAACCTCTATCACTGTCCTTTGAGATATTTTATCCACCAGTACGTGAATGGTTCCATATTCTACTGCAGTCTACCATTGTGTTTCTCCAGCGGCTGCCGTTTGGCTAATACCAGTGCTCTTTTCTCTGTTGCATTGGCTTATGCCGCCGTCGTTCTAGCTTGTGTTTTCCTGTCATAGGTGGTGGTGTGTTCACCCCCGCATAGCCGTGGCGGCTCAGTCATTCGCTTTCACCAGGTGGCGAAGGTGTCGTGCCTGAGTCATAGAGTTTTTGCAGCACTGAGCATCGACTCGTCACACTAGAGACTCGGTGTATGTAATTATGTTGGCACCTCATGGTCGTAACAGATTCTGTACTCTTCCCATGCGTGGAGGCATAGTCATCATCTGTCGGCTTGGCCGTGAGGCACTAAATCGTTGCAGCAAAATTAATCGGTGCTGCTATCGCGCTTGCTTGCTGTTCCAGTTTAGCCAGCCGATTCAAAACGCCTGTCACGAGCATCTCGCTTCTGAAAGTTCAATACGGAGATAACGACGTGTCTCATCGCCATGACACCTTAGATATACCAGCACGTACCAACGAGCGGCATTTTCAATAACCGTTTCGTGGATTATCTGCTTGTTTCCGGCATCATTCATGATGTTATTGCTGTTTAATATATTGATTAAATCGTATGCCAAACTCAATGATGATGCGCTTGATCTAGGCTCGTCCCCAGAACGAATCATAAACCTTTATTCTTCTGCATCTGGTGCTACCTTGACAATTAATAAAGCCCTCAAAGCTGCGTGTGCCTCCGCAATTTGAGCACTACTGACGGCCTTCACTAGTGCTTCTGAATATTTTTCAACACAGCTGGACCATCCCCATTGTGTAGCATGTGCTGGGGAAACGAATAATCCAATCTTTACTAACAAGACCAATTAATTCCTCTACTACAGCAGGCGTAATCTCATCACTTGCCGCTGCCCACACATTGGTCTCAAAATACTCTACCCATCACGCAAGCCACCATCTGCCCGAACTGCGATAAGCCGCGCCGCATTTGCATCTAACGCAAAAGCCTTCTTTTCTGCTACATATGTAAACGCTGTGCAATCATCATCAGACATAATACGTCTAAAGTATAACGTTGACAGCGAGATACGATTGTTACTAGAACTTTTCAATCTGTAGTAACAAAAGATAAACATCACGTGATCAGGTGGTTCCTCTATGGTTTTCAATAAAGCATTCAGGCCTCATTGGTAGTCATATGTGCTTCGTCGATGATGATACCTACGCCCTTCTACAGGGCATAAATTTAACGCTTTCACGAGAGCGCGAATCTCATCAATACCACGATTTGATGCGGCGTCAGTTTGCAGGACGTCCATGATTGACCACTCAAAATCGATTTGCATACGCTGCATTCATTACAAGGAGGATGCAGGGGCCCTGTTCACAGTTAATGGCACGAGCAAAAATCTTGGCCATACTCGTTTTTACCCAGTCCCACGAGGACCTGCAAACAAATACGCAGGACACCCATTATCTCGCGGATAGCCCGCATCAATGTATCACTAACCTGATGCTGCAACTTCATCGGTAAACGTCTGCGGACGATACTTGCGATATAATGCCATGCATGGAACTGCCCTTTCCTGCTAAATTTTCTGAAAATAACAATACTTTTACAGTACCATATCCGCGAAAATCTGCTCATTTTATAGAGTTCTATCAGCAATTTGTAGTAGTGGTTTTGTCCATCAGATTGGGCTACCCACCGGCTTAGCCGTGTGCTTCTTACGCCTATAAGGGCGAATGCTAACGCGCGCGCGTGGGGCGCATGTCGATCCATCATCTGCAATCTAATACTAACTACCGTTAAACGGGTCTTGAGAAAGTCTAAAAATAACTGCTCGACATCTCGTCTTGCTTTAATTGATTCAGAAATATACTCGCTATCTTTTTCTCATTTTTCCGACTGTACTGACGTGTAATATCCTCGACACCAAAATTGTCGGTTTCGATATTTGAATTTCATATTCCCCATTTCTCATATATCATTAAACTACTTTTTACCTTTTGAAATCCCATAAAATGATGAGACTGACATTTTAGAGTGGAATTGCTACTAATATATGAATATGATCCGGGGCATAGCTTCTGCGACAAAAGCTGCTACACCTTTTCCATCTGCATAATTCTAGAATTATACCTCGATTTCAAATCTTTTTGTCAAAATACTTTTCTTCTATACTGGTGCAAATACTATGTGATATCGGAGTTCCATTTAGTATGTGCTAAACTCTGATTGTCATACATTATATGGCCTCCTTTTAGGGTCTATTGCAGTTGACGGACCGCAATCTAATCTTACCCTAAAGGGATAACTCGAAGACGCAACACTCAAAGCTTTTTACTGAACCCCGGACTATCCAGGGTTTTCTCTAATAAAAGCGGCCCCTTAGGCCCGCCTTGCAATATCGTCGACAGACAGCTGGGTTCCCCAGTAGCACTGAAAGGTTACCACAGTGCTGCTACCTCTCAGTCC
>BNJU01000989.1_pt1 | contig 37469 bp, 42 predicted proteins | sample 8539281 | NCBI WGS metagenome assembly BNJU01 (sample SAMD00202456, study PRJDB9452) | human saliva metagenome | isolation source: human saliva | place: Japan
TAAAAGTGGTTTTGTGGATACTTTACTAAATGTTAGATTAAGGAGGTTTAATGAAACAATTTAGGAAACGATTTTACAAATAACACTTCAGGCACAAGCCCTGTATTTGAATCAAGTGTTACTTTGACTCCGAGTGACGATAAGAAGACAACCAATGCGGCACTTGAAGCAAGCAACTCTACATTGAAAGTAAAACATGTAGATATGGCAGGCAATCCTATACCTCTTGATGACGGTAGCGGGAATGTAGCCGATACGTACAGTGTTCACGGCTTTAGAGATCCATATACGGTAACACCTCCTGCGACACTTACAGGAGTGGCTAATTATGAATATGCCGAGCCTGATCTTACAAACGGTAGACCTATTATATATGTAGGAACAGAAAAACTGGGACTATCTGAGAATCTTACAAATAGAGAAGCGGACATCGCCAACTTCGAGTATGTAAGTACAGATGTAACAGGAGTACCTTCAGCAACATCGCAAAGTGCTACAGGTGATACAACAGTTACATATCAGAGAGCTCCACAGACAGTAACCTACAGATACAAGAGAAAAGACGCTGCAGATATAACGGTGCACCACTATGAAGTGGGAGGAAGCACAGAGTTATATACTCCAACCGGAAGCACAACACCAAGTGCACAAACCATACCGGGTGCCGGAAAACTTGGAACAACTGTAAATCTTACAAATAAAGAAGCGGACATCCGGCAAGCCGGACAGCCCACTCACCTCCCCGTGATTTGTAGTATACCGAGTTCCCTACAAGAAGAATTATAAATAAAAAATAAGCTCAAGGAAACATTTTCATAACATTTTTGTGCCTTGAGCAAAGCGAAAGGAATGGAAATAAATATGAAAAGATTGACTGGAATTATAATGTCATTTCTTATGATATTCATTATGATGTTTCAAGGTTTGAACCTTACTGTCTATGCTGACGGTTTAGCTGTAGATGCTAGGATTACAAGCTTTCAAATCTTAAATACAAGTAACCAGCCCGGTTACTGAAACAGAAAAAGTCAGCCACGCTTAAGCTGGATTTTAATTTTGAAATTCCTGAATCAATTTTTATTGGATAATGGAAATTACTTTGATATTAAAAATTCCTGAAGAATTCGATTTAACAACTGCTGTAACTTATCCGACTACATTTGATATTAAAAGGTGAAGATGGAATGGTCGTAGGTACAGCAACAATTCAGACGAATGCTGCAACAGCAACAGGTGGTGGTGGCAATGTACATGTTGTATTTAATGAAAACGCAACCGGAAAGTATAAGTTTAAAGGACATTTACACTTTGATTTAAAGATTAATAAAAAGGTTGGGGATAACCAGACTATCAATGTAAAAAGTGGGAGTCAATAATCGAGAAGATCTGACACCTGGTCCTAAGCCAATCATTGTAAAACCGGATAAAGCTCTTTCAACTGTTGAGGTGATTGGTAAATGGGCAAAATCTCCAACTGTTTCTGATCAGGCTGCTTGGGGTGTTCGTATTAACAGAACAAAACAAAATTTAAAGAATGTTGTTATTACAGATAAGATCACTTCGAATAATGGTCATTTCATTGATCCGGATTCATTGCCAACAGTCATTACATCCGAAAATTTCAAACTTTTGAAATGTGAGTATGATGCATCCGGCAGTCCGACATCCTATACCGGTGAAGTAGTTGATATTTCTGACAAGATTACATTCAACGAGGATAAGACTGAATTCAGACTTGACCTTGGAGACATTGGAACACAGTCCTATTTCTTGTCTTATAAATCCACAGTTGAATATGGTGATATTGTGCAGTCAAATAATGCCACTTTGACATCTTCCACAAATACTCAGTCCAGTAGCGGAACTTGGAAGTATCGTCGTTCGGGTGGTGCAGCCGGTGGTGTGTTGCTTAAGAAATTAAAGCTTAGAAAAGTTGACTTTGATAATGGTGCACCATTAGCAGGCGCAACCTTCAAGGTCACAAAGCCGGATGGAACTTCATTCAATTTAACAACAAGTGCTGATGGTACTGTTATTTCTGATCAGTTAGTGCAAGGCAGATATAAGGTAAAGGAAATCAATGCACCAGTGGGATATGAACTTGATCCAAATGAATATTCTGTATATGTCAATGATGATGTAGGCGGAACACTTACTATCAAGGACAAGATGTATAAGACTTATGTAAAAGTAAGCAAAGAATGGGTTGGACCAAAAGGAAGCTCAGCTACCATTCACTTATGGGCAGATGGAGTAGATACCGGAAAGTCAGTCACACTAAATGAAAGAAATAACTGGCAACATACTTTTGAAGGATTAAAGAAAAAGAATACAGACGGCAGTGAGATTCAATATACCGTTAAAGAAGATGCAATCACGAACTACGATTCTTCAATAACTGGCGATATGGAAAATGGCTTCACTGTAACGAACACCAATACAGAAAAAATATCTGTTCCGGTCAAAAAAGTCTGGGTTGGAAAAGAAGCGGACTCTGCAACTATCAAATTGTTAGCAGACGGTACAGAGAAGGAAAGAGTTACTCTTACAAAAGATGATAACTGGGAACATACTTTCTCTAACTTACCTAAGTATGCCGATGATGGACATGAGATTGAATACACAGTTGATGAAGTTCATATTGATGGCTATTCAACAACCATTTCCGGTACAGCTGCAACGAGATTCACTATCACTAACACGATTTTGGAAAAGAGGTCTATTCATGTAACGAAGAAGTGGATAGGCTCAGAAGGAACTGGGGCTACTATTCACCTGTTTGCAAATGGTCATGAGGTCGATTCTGTCACACTTAACGCAGGAAACCAATGGCAACATACTTTTGAAGGATTAAAGAAAAAGAATACAGACGGCAGTGAGATTCAATATACCGTTAAAGAAGATGCAATCACGAACTACGATTCTTCAATAACTGGCGATATGGAAAATGGCTTCACTGTAACGAACACCAATACAGAAAAAATATCTGTTCCGGTCAAAAAAGTCTGGGTTGGAAAAGAAGCGGACTCTGCAACTATCAAATTGTTAGCAGACGGTACAGAGAAGGAAAGAGTTACTCTTACAAAAGATGATAACTGGGAACATACTTTCTCTAACTTACCTAAGTATGCCGATGATGGACATGAGATTGAATACACAGTTGATGAAGTTCATATTGATGGCTATTCAACAACCATTTCCGGTACAGCTGCAACGAGATTCACTATCACTAACACGATTTTGGAAAAGAGGTCTATTCATGTAACGAAGAAGTGGATAGGCTCAGAAGGAACTGGGGCTACTATTCACCTGTTTGCAAATGGTCATGAGGTCGATTCTGTCACACTTAACGCAGGAAACCAATGGCAACATACTTTTGAAGGATTAAAGAAAAAGAATACAGATGGCAGTGAGATTCAATATACCGTTAAAGAAGATGCAATCACGAACTACGATTCTTCAATAACTGGCGATATGGAAAATGGCTTCACTGTAACGAACACCAATACAGAAAAAATATCTGTTCCGGTCAAAAAAGTCTGGGTTGGAAAAGAAGCGGACTCTGCAACTATCAAATTGTTAGCAGACGGTACAGAGAAGGAAAGCATTACTCTTACAAAAGATGATAACTGGGAACATACTTTCTCTAACTTACCTAAGTATGCCGATGATGGACATGAGATTGAATACACAGTTGATGAAGTTCATATTGATGGCTATTCAACAACCATTTCCGGTACAGCTGCAACGAGATTCACTATCACGAACAGAAAGAACCCAAGTGTGGTTATCACACCGGTACCTCCTGTAACACCGACTCCGGTAACGCCAAGTCCGATTAACCCGATAAGCCCTGTTACACCGATAACACCGATAAATCCGGTTACACCGATAACGCCTAGTCCGATAAGCCCGATAACACCGGTTAGTCCAAGCCCGATTAATCCGATAAGCCCTGTTACACCTGTAACACCGATAAATCCGGTTACACCGATAACGCCTAGTCCGATAAGCCCGATAACACCGGTTAGTCCAAGCCCGATTAATCCGATAAGCCCTGTTACACCTGTAACACCGATAAATCCGGTTACACCGATAACGCCTAGTCCGGTAAGTCCGATAACACCGGTTAGTCCGAGCCCGATTAACCCGATAAGCCCTGTTACACCTGTAACACCGATAAATCGGTTACACCGATAACGCCCTAGTCCGATAAGTCCGATAACACCGGTTAGTCCAAGCCCGATTAATCCGATAAGCCCTGTTACACCTGTAACACCGATAAATCCGGTTACACCGATAACGCCTAGTCCGATAAGTCCGATAACACCGGTTAGTCCGAGCCCGATTAACCCGATAAGCCCTGTTACACCTGTAACACCGATAAAACCGGTTAATCCGATAACGCCAAGTCAGATAACACCGTCAAGAATAGCAACACCGTCTATTGCAACATCTTCTAACGGAAGTCGAGGCGGAAGTGGAAGCTCGGGCGGAAATGCTAATGTAAGACCTGCAAAGGCTGTTGCAACAAACAACGGACAATCAAAGAACGCAATTGATACTGTAGTACCTATAATCGACAAGCCTGTAATCGAAACTAAGAAGCCTACACCACAGAAGGCGACTATAGTTCCGGATACAAGAAAAGCAATGTCGGTTCCGAAGACTGCCGACAGCAAAGATGTAAGAGGCTACTTCTTCATCCTTATAAGCTCATTGGCAGCTGCAATATCACTTGTATTAAAGAAAAAAAGAAATTGAATAAAGGCTAAGCATTTTTATAGTCCCTCGACATTGTCGGGGGCTTTTTGTTCGGTGATAATAGTGTTAAAATTTTTTTAAATAAAACGTTAAAGATAATAGACTATAATTATATTTTTAGTATCTTAATCAACATATAAAAGAAAGGGGATAAATGAAAATTTATAAAACATATGTAAATATTGCACAAATCAGTTTAAAAAAATCTTATCAGATAATGCCTGTATTTAAGACAAAGTTAAATAAATATTCCATTATTAACTGAAATATGTTATAAAGTATAATCATAGTGAGAGTTAAGAGGAGGATGTGTATGATAAGAAGAATAAGTAAGAGTTAATGTCGGAGTGATCGTATAGATGACTCCTATATGTGTTAAAAATCATTTACAGGACGGCTTATTATCAGTTTTATAGACTTTATTTTACAGAGTATAACATTTGTTAACATTAAAAAAACGCAATATCAAAAACGCAAACATTGAACGCATTTTATATCAAGATAAATCAATCAAATCTCACTAAAAATATAAAAACTTGAATATTTAGGCAAGACAGTAAAAATAAATTAAATAAGGAGGTTTAATGAAGCAATTCAGAAAACGCTTTTTAGCGGCCCTTTTGTCATTTGTTATGGTTTTCTTATCCATGAGCGACATCTTCAGTGCCTATGCAGGATCGCCTGCAGTAGTGGATGATCCGGACGTTGTCGCGAACGTAACATATGATCAAACTACTGTAGCGTCCAGAGGAAATTCGGATTTCTATGTAGGAGAAGAAGTACCGTTCTACGCAAATATAACAATGCAGTCGGGAGGGCGAAGTCTTCCGGGTGCTTATTCCAAGTTATATTTACCGAAGAAGATATTTGGAAATTATATAGCACTTCCAATATTTCCCCATGGTTAAGCAGACCGGCAACAGATTACCTGAATGTTGATTATAGCAGCAATAATGAATACATCATTGTTACAATGAAATACACAAGTTTGATTAGCGGTGCAACGCAGACGGTACCTTTTAAGGCAACTATACAGCCGAATTCACTGGCTAACAATGAAACCTATACAATACCGTGGCAGGTATATGACGGTAACGGAACATTGGTAGAGAGTTCCAATAATACTTTTACTGCTAAGACATATCCTGTAGGATATGTAAATGAAAACAGTAATTATTCTACAGTTATAGTTTTCTACAGGGATTAGTACCGATTTACAGAACAATACTACACTGTCAAATAACTATAGTAGTAAAGTATACATAAATACTTATAGAACCAACTGGCCTGCTGCCGGTACATACCATGGTACGGCACAAAAAAGCTATGGCTCTGATAGAAGGAAGACAAGACTTACAGTACAACTTCCGGCTAATGAGAGGTTCGATACAAGTGATACAAATAATGCAGGGTGGGTATACAATGCAAGTAACCATACTATAAGTAAGGATATACAGTATGGAAATATTAGCAGTACGTTTGACCATTTCTATATAAAATATAATAATCAACCGGTAGGAACACAGTCGTCATATGCATATGTATCATTTCCGGTTACTTGGCAGTTTGTCAACGATGACGGTTCTTTAGATACAGCATCATTGCAGAAATCTGTTGCAAAAGTAGGATATTATTCATATCCGGGCACGCCACCTACAGATAACGGACTAAGAGTATATAAAAGTTATCCGGGAACAAAGATGTTGGGTACGAGAGAGAATACTGTACATAAGTATACGATATATCCGAGATGGGTGTGGTATACAGGAAACCCTTCAACATATCCTGTCAAGGGAGCGTATCATCATACTATATCATCCATAGAAGATACTCCAAGGACTAATGAGGAATTGGAACTTATATCATATAAGATAACATATCCAAATTCTACAGGATATGTACAGGGGGCAGCAGGAGGTACTTCATATGAGAGTATTCCGGTGCTTGATACAACTCAGCAAGCTGCACTTTCACATAATAAACTTATAGGTACAAAGCCTGACGGAAGTACTGAAATAATAGCTACAGATGTATCTATTACATCTTCTTCCACAGAGGTGACATTGTCGACACCTACACTGTATAAAAAAATAGAACTTAAGTTCGACAATCCTATAGAGGTACAGGCTATAAGCGGAAATATTGTTAATATAGAGTATACATTTCGCTTAGCACCGAACTCATATAATAGTGTAAAGACACAGTTGGCGGCAGCAGCAGACGACAGCGCAACGATATGGACATATAACGATAGTAAGCTTACAGGTGATACTAATCTGGCAACTCATGTGACAAGTACATATCAGAGCTATGCAGGGTGGAATAAGCCGTATGCCTATGAATACATTCATAATAGCCAAGGTCGTAATTTGGGTACAAAATATATCGATGAGGTTGTTCAGGTACAAGATGATATAAGATTTCGTTATAATCTTGGTCCGGGTGGCAGAGATATAAAGCATCCGAAGTTTTATGCATTGGTTGATCCGGGCTTTGAATATCAGGGTATAGATGTATATCCGTCTTATACACCTGAGCTGACACCGGCGGCAGTCAGAAACTATAGAGTGGAGTACAACTTTAAAAATACCGGAAAAACAGCATATATTTGGGATCTTCCAGATATAAATCTTCCGGAGGGAAATAACACATATAGATATATATCTTTATCCGAAGTTTAAGTTTACCAGAAATGTTACAGCAGGACCGGGGAACTATAGATACATACTTCTCTTGGGATAATAACGAGAAGTAACTGACGGTACTGATATTAAAGGATTGTATCCTGATGTACTTGATCTTGATAATGACGGAAATACTACTGAAAAAGTTTTCAAGTAAAAGAAAACTATGTATACAGTCCACCGCTTGAGCTTATTTTGACCAAGAGATCAAAGAGAGCCGATGCCGGAAATGCACAGTATTCATCTATCACTACTCCTGACAGTGAGCAGATAGTAGATTATCAGTTGAATATCTTTAATAACTCTATTAATGCGGTAACCGGATTTACATTCTATGATATATTGCCACATGTGGGAGATAAGTCCATAGTACCTAACCAACAGGGTGTATATACCGATAGAGGTTCTACATATAAGGTAACACTTACAGGACCGATAGATGCAAATGCAAATTATACGTTTGAATACAGTACCACCCCTGTTACAGAGGGTGATATAGATGCAAACTACGGCGGAGCTACATGGGTATCTTCAGTATCCGACTGGTCACAGGTAACTATGTTCAGGGCTAAGATGAAGGCGGGATATTCACTTGCAAGCCACACTACAGATGTACTACATTTTAAAGCTAAGATGCCTGATACCGTACCGCTTGATACTACAGATAAGGCGGTAAATACCTGCGGGATTCTCAGGTAATAACTATGCAGGTGCTTTTGAGGCACTGAATAATACTGTTGTTCCGAAAAAGTATAAAATAAGCGGTAAGATTTACTATGATGTACCTACTACAGGCGGAACTGCAAACGGTACATATCTTACAACGGATGATGATGCACCTGCAGCAGGAAGAAGCGTAGCACTTTATAAGTCCGACGGTACACCGGTGCGTGATGTAAGCGGTAACCCTGTTACTACTACAGCTGATGCCAACGGTGATTATTCATTTGACAATATCTCAACTCAGGGTACACTAAAGTAGTGGTTACTCCGGGATACGGGAGACACACTAAGCGGAATACATGTTACTTCAACATCGCTTGTAATCGGTAATGACTTTAACAACGGAACACTTGGCGGTAATGCCGTATTCGAGGCAAATGTTACAGTAACACCGACTAATGACAAAAAGACTGCCAATGCGGCACTTGAAGCAAGCAATTCAACACTTAAAGTAAAACATGTAGATATGTCGGGCAATCAGATACCTCTTGATGACGGCAGCGGAAATGTTCCGGATACGGATTCTATACATGCATTTAGAGCAACATACAGTGTTACACCGCCTACAACTCTCACAGGCGTAACAAACTTTGAGTACGCAGAACCGGATTTGACAAACGGCAGACCGCTTAGCGGAACACTGAATCCGGGTCAGAATGTCGTTATACTTAAGTACAAGAGAAAACAGGCGGGAGATATTACGGTACACCACTACGAGGTGGGTCAGACTACCGAACTTTATAAACCGTCAGGAGCTACCGCTCCAAGTGCCGAGGTATTTGACGGTACGCAGAAACTTGGACTGAGCGAAAACCTTACAAACAAAGCTGCCGATATGAGACAACTTTGAGTATGTAAGTGTGGATAAAACAGGAGCAGGCAGTGCGACTGCGCCAAGTGCGACAGGTGCAACGACTGTTACTTACCTTAGTACACCGCAGACAGTAACTTACTACTATAAGAGAAAGAATGCGGCAAATATAACGGTACATCACTATGAGGACGGAACTACCACAGAGCTTTATTCACAGACAGCCGGAGGCACACCAAGTGCGGTAACCATTTCGGGAACCGGAAAGCTTGGACTGACTGAGGATCTTACAAATAAAGCTGCCGATATAGACAACTACGATTATGCGGGAATAGATGTAAGCGGAGCTCCTTCAGCTACAAGCCCAAGCAGCACAGGAGAGACAACACTTACACATAGAACAACAGCACAGACGGTTATCTATAAGTACAGACGAAAGGATGCCGGAAATGTTATAGTACATCACTACGAGCAGGGAACCACTACTCAGTTGGTACCTGATATGACATTACTGGGAGCCGGAAAACTCGGTCTGCCTTATACAACAACCACACAGACTATTCCAAACTTCACAGTGGTGACAGTACCAAGCAATCAAAACGGTACATATCAAAGCGGTAATCAGACAGTAACCTATTACTATAAGAGAAATAACGCAGGCAATATTACCGTACATCACTACGAAGTAGGACAGTCAACTGAACTGTATAAGCCTACAGGAGCCACAGCTCCAAGTGCTGAGGTATTTGACGGTACAGGAAAACTTGGACTGAGCGAAACATTTGTAAACAGAGAAGCGGACATAGACAACTATGAATATGTCAGTGTCGATACAAGCGGAGCACCGGGACTTACGGCAACCGGAGGCTCAGGACAGACAAATGTCATATATCAGACGGAGCACAGACTGTAATCTACAGATACAGAAGAAAGAATGCGGCAAATATAACAGTACACCACTATGAGGACGGAACTACAAACGAACTGTATTCTCAGACAGGAGGTACACCGAGTGCGGTTACAATCTCAGGAACAGGAAAACTCGGATTAACTGAGAACCTTACAAATCAGGCTGCAAATATTGCAAACTTTGAATATGCAAGTGTAGATGTAAGCGGAGCACCTTCAGCTACAAGCCCAAGCGGCACAGGAGCAACAACTCTTACACATAGGACAACAGCACAGACTGTTATCTACAAGTACAAGAGAAAAGATGCCGGAAATGTTATAGTAAAATATGTAGAGCAGGGAACCAATACACCTATTCAATCACCTAATACAATGAGCGGAGCCGGAAAACTCGGATTACCATGTATACAACAACACCTGATACCTTTACAAACTATGACTTGGTAAGTGCTACACCTACAGGTCATATAGGTAATTATCCTCCGGCAGGCAGTGATATTACTGTAACTTATGAGTACAAACGTAAGAATGCGGGAAGTATCACCGTCAACCACTATATAGACGGAACCACAACACAGCTTTATAAGCATGGCGGCTCTACAACTCCAAGTGCCGAGGTATTTAACGGTACCGGAAAGCTTGGACTTAGTGAAGACCTTACAAATAAGGAAGCCGATATTGATAACTACGAGTTTGTAAGAGTGGATGTAACAGGAGCCGGCGGAGCCAACACTCCTAATACAACTACAGGAGCAACCACAGTTACATATGTGGCAGGCAATCAGGTAGTAAACTATTATTACAGAAGAAAAGATGCTGCCAATATTACGGTACATCACTATGAGGACGGAACTACAACAGAGCTATATTCTCCTACAGGCGGTACACCGAGTGCTGTAGTAGTTTCAGGGACCGGAAAACTCGGATTGACTGAAAGCTTTACAAATAAGGAAGCCAATATAGCCAACTTTGAGTATGTAGGAGTAGATACAAGCGGAGCGCCGAGTGCGACCACACCAAGTGCAACAGGAACAACAAACCTTACACATGGTACAAGCGCACAGACTTTAATCTACAAGTACAAAAGAAAAAATGCGGGAAATGTTTTGGTACATCACTATGAGCAGGGAACAACCACACAGGTAGCAGGCGATGATAACTTAAGCGGTACAGGTAAGATGGGACTTACATATAATACAAGTCCGGCAACCGTAGCAAACTACACGGTAGTAAATGCCACACCTACAGACCACACCGGAACATATCCGAATACCGGAACTACAGTAGTAACATACTACTACACAAGAAATAATGCAGGAGATGTTACAGTACATCACTATGAGCAGGGAACAACCACACAGGTAGCAGGCGACGATAACTTAAGCGGTACAGGTAGACTCGGTCTTCCTTATACAACCAATGAACAGAACGTTCCACATTTCACACTTGTAGGTCAGCCGGCTAATAAGAACGGTACATTTACGACGGGAGCTCAGACTGTAATCTACGAGTACAGAAGAAATGATGCGGGAAATGTTTTGGTTCACCACTATGAAGCCGGAAGTACTACACAGGTATCACCGGATGAGAACTTAAGCGGAGTAAGGAAAGTCCGGACTTACATATACTACAAGCCCGGCAACTGTACCAAACTACACAGTAGTAAATGCTACACCTACAGCACATAGCGGAAATTATCCTGCAAGCGGAACTACAGTGGTAACATACTACTACACAAGAAATGATGCAGGAGATGTTACAGTAAAATATCTTGAGCAGGGAACCGGAACATCACTACATAGTGACGCCGTTCTAAGCGGAGCCGGAAAACTTGGTCTTCCATATACTACAAATGAAGAGAACATCACAGATTATGAGTTGGTTGCCCAGCCGGCTAATAAGAACGGTAGATTTACCACAGGTTCTCAGACTGTAATATATGAATATAGAAGAAAACCGGCAGGAGATGTAACAACAGTTTATGTAGATGACGGCGGTAACGTTATTTCAACACCTGACGTTCAGTCAGGAGTCGGAAAACTTGGACTTCCGTATAATACAACAGCAAAAACAGTACCGAACTTCACATTGGTGAGCACACCTCTTAACGCAAACGGTGTATTTACATCAGGACCGCAGACTGTAACTTATGTCTACAGAAGAAGCGATGCCGGAAATGTGACAGTTTATCATAAGTCGGTATATGACAACAGCGATCTTAGTGCACCGAACGTACTTGACGGTACAAAAAGCTGGGATTGCCATATACAACAAGTCCTGAAAAGTTATGCGGACTTTGAGGTAAGCAGCGTGCCGGCAAACGCAAACGGTACATTTGCAAGCGGAGCTCAGACTGTAACATATCTTTATAAGAGAAAGCAGTCAGGCGGAGTAAGAATAAATTACCTTGACAATCACGGTAACAGGATTGATAATCCGGATACTATTACAGGAAGTGATAATGTAGGATTGCCTTATACTACAACACCTAAGACTATCACAAATTATGACTTGATAAGTGTACCGGCAAACGCAAACGGAACGTTTACAGTGGCACCTATTACGGTAAATTATATCTATAAGCGTAAAGATGCAGGAACTGTAACGGTAGAGCATATTGATGAGAACGAAATGTACTTCTTGAGACTCCTGAGGTAATGGACGGTAGTGAGAAGCTTGGACTTCCATACACTACAAGTGCAAAGAGTTTTGATAATTTTGACTTGTTAAGTATACCGGCAAATGCAAACGGAACATTTACAAGTACAGATCAGAGTGTCACATATGTATATAGAAGAAAAGATGCAGGAAATGTAATTGCCCATTATAAAGATACTGCAGGATTCCCTATAGAAAGTGATGAGGTACTTGACGGTACAAGAAGCCTTGGACTCCCATATACCACTACCCAAAAGGATATTACAGGATACAGCTTATATCTGGTACAGGGAAGAGAAACAGGAATATTCTCAAACGGAACAATAGAAGTGACATATATCTACAGAAAGAACCCAAGTGTGGTTATCACACCGGTACCTCCTGTGACACCGACTCCGGTTACGCCAAGTCCGATTAACCCGATAAGCCCTGTTACACCGATAACACCGATAAATCCGGTTAATCCGATAACACCTAGTCCGATAAGTCCGATAACACCGGTTAGTCCGAGCCCGATTAACCCGATAAGCCCTGTTACACCGATAACACCGATAAATCCGGTTAATCCGATAACACCAAGTCAGATAACACCTTCAAGAATAGCTACACCGAGTCAGATAATTACTCCGGGTAGAGATCAGGATCTTGTTATCAGACCTAACAGACCTATAGCTACACCGTCTATTGCAACATCTTCTAACGGAAGTCGAGGCGGAAGTGGAAGCTCGGGCGGAAACGCTAATGTAAGACCTGCAAAGGCTGTTGCAACAAACAATGGACAATCAAAGAACGCAATTGATACTGTAGTACCTATAATCGACAAGCCTGTAATCGAGACTAAGAAGCCTACACCACAGAAGGCGACTATAGTTCCGGATACAAGAAAAGCAATGTCGGTTCCGAAGACTGCCGACAGCAAAGATGTAAGAGGCTACTTCTTCATCCTTATAAGCTCATTGGCAGCTGCAATATCACTTGTATTAAAGAAAAAAGAAGACAGATAATCTTTTCCCCCGGCTAAAAACCGGGGGTTTTTAAACTTATAATACAGATAAAAATCTCCATTCCGCGGGCAAGCCGCGGCACAAATAGTAATGAAAGTGTTTTACATCTCAACTCTGTGATTTAAAATAGATAGCAAGAAGCTATACTACAAAGCACGGGAGGTGGAGTTGTAAAAACTTTATCTGTTTTAGACAGCATAAAAATCAGTGTAAGTTCTGTCTTTTCAAGCACAAATAAGTGGTATCATGAATCCGTACACTAAGAATTGTTAAAGCTCTTCGTTTTATTGTGTGGCAGTTCAGTCAATGGCTTCTTATCTTTTACGAAAGGAGTTACACTATGAAAGTTACTTATCAAACCTGTTGTGGTGTCGATGTTCACAAATCTTTTCTCGTTGCCACAATCATCAAAACTACCGACGGTATTGAACCTTCTTATCAAAAGAAGCGATTCTCTACCTTCAACAATTCTATTTTTAGACTTTAAATCGTGGCTTCTTGAAAATGAATGCCATGATGTCTGTATGGAATCACAGGTAAATACTGGGTTCCTGTCTTTAATCTTCTCGAAGATCAAATCAACGTTACCATTGCTAATCCCAAATGGGTTAAAGCTGTTAAGGGTAACAAGGACGATACCAAAGATTCTAAATGGATTGGAGACTTATTCCGACTGGGACTTGTGAAAAGCAGCTACATTCCTTGTAGGTTGATCCGTATTCTTAGAGAATACACAAGATATCGTTACAAAGCTTGTTTCTTGCCGTTCAAGTGAAAAAGAATAGATATCAGAATGCTCTTACTGTTTGTAATATCGCATTAGATTCTGTTGTATCCGATATCTTTGGGAAGTCATCCTCATCCATTATCGATTATCTGCTTGAACAATCAGGTACTACGATTAACCATGAAGAAATCGCTTCAAAACTTCTTAAGAGCCTCAAATCCAAAGAAGACGCTGTGATTGAATCTATCGAAGGATATCAGATGACTGATGCCCAGAAATATCGTATGCGCCTAATTCGCGCACATATGGATTATATCACAGCTGAAATCAATGATGTAGATAAACAGATTGAATCTTTGATTTCTTCCGATCCTGATTATGATAAAAGCCATCCAGTTACTAACTACCATTCCGGGTGTCAAACGTGATAGTGCAATTACTATCATCTCCGAAATTGGTATTGATATGTCTCAGTTTTTGTAATTCTAAACGCTTATGTTGTTGGGCAGGTCTTACCCCGGCAACAATGAATCTGCCGGTAGAAGAAATCTGTCCGTATTACACGTGCGGTGTCTACCTCAAACCTGCATTAGTACAGTGTGCTCATGCAGCCGTGAAATCTGACAAGTCTCCTTACTACAAAACGAAATATGAATCCTTGTTAAACGCCGTGGCAAGAAAAGAGCTGTTGTGCCATTGCCGGATGATTCTTACAGCCATCTACGGATGCTGTCTACGGAGAGTATGGAATCAAGCGATCTTTACAAAATCGATATGCCTGCACCTTTAGCTGAAAAACAGAAGGCTAAGGCTATCAAGCAAGCCAAAAACTTTTACAAAAAGGAAGGACTGCTTCCTCTGCAGTGAACCTTTAGCTTCTTGATCAATCTACTAAATCTATATCCTCAAATAAGTTGCCTACGTAAGACACAGCTTATTTAAGTGCGCCAGTTTACGGCTTACCTCTACTTTCTTTCACACTGTACTGGTATCCAGTTCCCATAAATGTACTAGCTGCTCAACGATTTCATTCAGATAATCCGGTACATACTCCGAGTTTATTGTGATCTGTACCCCGCTCCATGCGATTTCTGCATTAATTTCCTCAATCTCCGCAGTGATTTTTTTCGTAAAAGCTTGTAACGGAACTTTTCGGTAGCCTTCTTCCATACCCAGGTATACTTGTTTGCGTTTGCTTCAAACTTGGAGCCGTCGATGTAGAGATGTTGCAGATCTACATGCTCCTCGTTAAAAGATAGCATGATTGATATCGTTAAAAAAATGTTTTTCAATCTTATCTTTGAAGTATTTTATTGATGAAATATCCAAAGGTTCTGTATGACGGAGTCCGGTAATCCATGAGATAAATGAACCTAATAAATCTTACATTAAACGTCAGATATTAGTAAATCTTTATTAAAAAAATAACTATAGTAATCATTCCTAAAAAAATGATAAAAATATTTCAGTATATAATGCTCGAGTCAGCATAACAATTTCCTAATCCTTTTGGGGATTGTTTTTTATGTAAAACAAAAAATAAACAATGGAGGTATTATGGCAAAAAAATCGTTAAAATATTTTTTGTTACTATTTTTCGCACTGATATTGTCGGTACTGCCGCCGCCGGGCGATGTACATGCGACGGGTGCAGGTAGTGCAATCACTACAGATGTGCGCTACGGTATAGCGTCACAGACATCTTCGATGGTAGGACAGGGTGAACAGTATCTGGTGACAAATACACTTTCAGGAACGACATCGACACTGTATAGTCCTTTTTCATATGTATATCTGGATAAGAATATATTTGTGACACCTGTAGTCAGCGATGTTACATTGGAAGCAGGTGCGGTAAATGCAAGTATTATATATAGCAATCCGAATTACTATATTATAAAGATAAACTATTCAAGACTTGATACAGGATACGCTGCAGTACCTGTAAAGGCTACTCTAAAGAATGCCGCAGTGCAAAACGGTGAGACATTCCATATTCCGGTAAAGCTTTTTGAATCAGGTAAAAATCCTGCTACAGATGCACCTATTGCAAGTTCAAACGATCAGTTTGTTGCAAAGGCATATTCTGTAGGAATTATATCACCTGATACATCTGCAGTTGCAAATAACAACAGAAAAAGCGAGTATATATCCGATGAGGCGACCAATGCAACTCATGACAGACTCTCTACAGACTTTGTATCAACTTTAAGCGGTTTCGGTTACAGCGGCCCTTCAAATACAGCAAACGGAGGTGTAACAATGGTACCTGCAGGACAAGGCGCAGGTATGGATAAGAGAAAGGTTCAGTTTAAGATTACTCTTCCTGCTACCGCAGTATGGGATCCGTCACTTCCGAACAATGCAGGTTGGACATACAACAGTGCGGACAGAACTATTACACAGATAGTTGACAGAGGACTTGCATCTATAGTGCAACCGCCTTTCTCACTTAAGTGGGACGGAAATCAGCCTGTTACTTTAGCTAATACATGGACAAAGATAACAATGCAACAGGTAACCACACTTGTAAATGATGACGGTACATTAGATGCGTCCACGAGAAGAAGCGGTGAGATATATTACCATGTCTCTTATGTCAGAAGAATTCGTATAAGAAAGACATTACTCGGTGAAGGCGGTTATCTTGTACCGAGGGATGCGGACCATAAATACAACTATCTGGTAAGTGTGGATCAGTTCGGTGGAACAAGGCCTCAGACTGCAAGCAGTGTTACATTCAGAATGATAGAGGATGAGCCGCAGGCAAGAAGTCTTCTTACAGGATATGAACTGAGAGTCAGACCTGAAAGGTTCACTGCGACAGAACTTGCAAAACTCTCACACAATAAGCTGATCGGATCCGACAACGGAACCACATGGACCACTATCGCTACAGATATTACACCTGTTCAGGTGAGTAATGCCACAGACTACAGAGCAAACTCCGTATCTACCACATTAGCAACACCGCCTGAGTACAGATATTTCAGACTTGTCTTTGATGATGATATAACCATCTCACAGTTTGATGAGGATGCGGTAGGTTTTATTGTTCAGACACAGCTCACACCTGCCACTCATACGGCGTATATCAATGATTTGAATGCACGTGTCAATGATGTATATTCAAAACTTGTAAGAAACTACGGTAGGGTAAAAAATGCCGCGGGTCAGGAGCTGGGATACAGTAATGCCGATGCCTATATCAGCAATCCTTATGCATCTTTGTCTTTGACCAACTTCGGAATGCAAATCAATAATAACGGTTCCACAACTGTTGTAAGTACAGGCGGAACTATAACGATAAATCCACGAATCAATTACAACAGTTTGCTCTGGGATCCGAGAACTGCCAACAATGCAAGAATGGTGATTGTAGCTGATTCAGACCTCGCATTTGACAGTGCTTCTTTTACTACTAATGCAAATTATTTCACATCAATGGATACAACACCTATAGTAGTACAAAACTATAAGGGTAATGTAGGAAAGACGGCATATATATTCTCGATTAATAATCTTACCTTCCCGGGATCGGTTTATAATAACTACGGAAATCGTCAGATTAACAGAGCGGATTTCACAAGATTTTTGTTTAAACCGACTTCAGGTATGGACGGAGGTCCACATGAGATAAAGGCGATATTAAGTTGGGATAATAACACTACAGCGGCATCAAGTGCGGCTCCGGGAGTCGTATACTCGTCAGATAATACAAATGACCCTTATGATGCCAATGACAACGGCAATACAAATGACAGACTTCCTACCTTGACATATAATTATACCTTTCGTACCTCCACAGGCGATGGTACTCGGAAAGAAAGTAAAACTTTCTACAGAGAGCGTTTATCAGACCAAGATGAAGGCTGATAAGGGAGATATCTTAGACTATCAGGTAAGAGTTTGGAACAATACAAACGACCCTGTACAGGATCTCCATGTAATAGATGTTTTCCCGTATGCAGGCGACAAGTTTATTGTCAAAGACGGAAGCGGAGTTTACCATGACAGAGGTTCAAAGATATATCCTAAGGCTATATCGGGAGTGACTGTAAACAACAGTAAGTTTGACGTTTATTATTCTACAGACACTCCAAGCGACAATATAAACGGTAATGTAAATGCCACATGGGTACCGGCTTCAAGTATCAGTGACTGGTCCGCGGTAACAATGTTTAAGGCGGATCTAAAGAGCGGTCAGAGTGTAGTTGCAAACGAGGAAGTTACATTCAACTATAAAGTTGAAATGCCTGATACAAAGGAGAACGCGGCTACAGATACAGCCAACAACTCGGTAGCTTCATGGAGAGGCAACAACCTTGACGGTGCAAATGAGTTCACGGATTCACAGGTAGGTACACATAAGTACAATATCGCAACTCACGCCTTCTATGACTTAAACGGCAACGGAGTATATGACAGTACAGACCTTAATATAACAAACAGACCGTATGTACTTGTAAAGCTTGACGCATCAGGTACCGAGAGTGTGGTTGAGGCCGGAAGAACTGATGCAAACGGAAATATAAGCTTTACAAATAAGCTCAGTAATGAAGGAAACTATAAACTCTATGTAGAGAATCTGACAAGCGACAGCTTTGCCGTACCTAATGTGCCAAGCAGTGCCGCAGTGATCGGAAATGATTTCACTTCATTTGTCACAAGAGCATCGGTACTTAATGCGGATCAGACACCGATACCTAATACACCTTGGTCAAGCGTAGCGATAAATCTTACAAGAGATAATCCTACAGCTATAAAAAACCTCGGCTTAAAGACAGATTTTTATAATCTGACAGTTAAGCATATCAAGGATGAGGACGGAAGCAATCTTGTAGCTGATGTGACTACAAGAGAGCCTAGAGATACAAGATATACCACAGCTCCTATAACAACGGATCCTGACTTTGAAGTGGATACTGCAAATCTTCCTGCAAACGCCAACGGAAGTTATACTGCAGATACTACAGTAACCTATCACTATTTAAGAAGAAATGCAGGTGATGTAACTGTTCACCACTACGAGACGGGAACTACCACAGAGCTGTATGCCACATCGTCCACAGCCACACCGGCAGCAGAAGTGCTTTCAGGTGCAAGACAGATGGGCAAGCCGTATCATACATACAGAAGAGATATAAGTACGGCAGGAAGTTATGCAATACCTCATTATCATTTGGTAGGTACACCTCAAGGCCCTACAAGCGGAACATTTGATGCTACACCAAAGACAGTTACCTACTACTATGAGAGAAACACTTCACCTGATGTCACTATAAAATATATAGATATTGATACAGGAGAGAACTTGACAAGACCTGAAAGTCTTGGAAGCAGCACTATGGTAAATACTCCTACAGTATTGTCAGGTGCCAATAAAGAAGGTCTGGCTTGGAGCAGCAGTCAGCTTCCTGTAGACAATTATGACTTTATAAGCAGCAGTACACCTACATCCGGAGTATTCGGTGACGGTACAACTACTGTAACATACTCATATAGAAGAAAGAATGCAGGCAATATAACGGTACACCACTATGAGAGAGGTACCACTACGGAACTCTATTCACCTACAGTGGGAGCTGCCGCAGGACCTGAGGTTATAGACGGTACAAGAAAACTTGGACTTACCTATCAGTCACAGGACAGATCGGCACAGATAATGAATTATCACCTTTATCAGGCACCAAGCCCTACATTGCTTACATTCACCACTGCACCGCAGGAGATAAGCTACTACTATGAGAGAGATAACGGATCATCTATAACGATTCACTATATAGATGACGGTACGGGAAATGAGTTGTACTCAGCCGTTCCGGGCGGAACACCGTCAGCCGTAGTAATTGACGGAACCAACAAGCTGGGACTTACCTATACAACACAGAGTAAGACCTTCCCACATTTCCACTTGGTAAGCTCACCTGTAAACCCTGTAGTCACATTCGGCAATACACCTGTTGAAGTTTATTACAGATACAGAAGAGATGATGCCGGAGATGTAAAGGTACATTACCTTGAAGACGGAACCAATGCGACTCTTTCACCTGATGAGTTCTTCTCAGGAGCTGAAAAGTCCGGTCTCACATATAGTACAAGTGCTAAGAGTATACCGTTCTACACTGTAGTAAATGCCCAACCTACAGATTACACGGGAACATATCCGGCAAGCGGACTTAGAGAGATTACTTACTACTATAGAAGAGATGATGCGGGAAATGTAACCGTACATCACTATGAAACAGGAACTACCAATTCATTGCTGCCTGATGAATATCTTCCGGGAGCAGGAAAGGCCGGACTTTCATACAGTACAAATCCGGGAAGCGTACAGTACTATTCCGTAATTGACGTTCATCCGAACGGATATGCGGATATCTATCCTACAAACGGAAACAGAGAAGTTACATACTACTACAGAAGAGATGATGCGGGAGATGTATTAGTTCATTATGTAGAAGCAGGTACAGGAAATACATTGGCACCTGATGAATTCTTCTCGGGAACAAGTAAGTCGGGATTGCCGTATACTACAAGTCCTGTAAGTATAACCAACTTTACAGTGGTAAATCCTACACCTGCAAACAATGCGGGAACATTTACTCCTGGTGTCAACTATGTCATCACCTATGAGTACAAGAGAGATGATGCAGGTGATATTACAGCCAACTACTATGATACTCACGGAAACAGAATAGAGACTACCGAAGTATTACCGGGAGCAAATAAGCTGGGGCTTCCATATACTACTCCGCAAAAGAACATTCGCTACTATGACCTTGTAGCCGTTCCTAACAATGCAAACGGAGTATTTGGAACATCTGATATCACAGTTGATTATATTTATAAGCGTCAGGATGCAGGAAACGTTATTATCAGATATCTTGATGAAGACGGAAATACCGAGCTTGCAAATACCGTGGTGTTAAACGGAAGCGAGCAGATCGGAATGCCTTATACTTCAGAGGTTAAGTCGTTTGACTACTACGACCTTGTAAGTATGCCTAACAATGCAAACGGAGTATTTGATCCGGGAACACAAAGAGTCGACTATATCTATCGCAGAAAGAATGCAGGAAATGTAATTGCCCGTTACATCAATTCGGCAGGCTTCCCTATAGAGAGTGAAGAATTCTTTGACGGAACAAGAAAGCTCGGTCTCCCATATGAAACAAGCGAAAAGTATATACCGGGTTATCATTTAGACTTGGTATCAGGCATCCCAAGCGGTATATTCGGAGAAAATCCTGTTGAGATCACATATATATATGTGAAGGATCCGAGTGTGGTAATCACTCCGGGAGTTGATAATGTGAAGCTTGCAACACCAAGTACTATAGTCGATCCGAGAGATTGGAACAGTGACTTTACAATAAGACCTATAGCTACATCATCTATAGCGACACGTTCCAACAGCAGCCGAGGAGGAAGAGGCGGTGACTCAACCGTAAGACCTGCAAAGGCTACTGTAGTGAATAATAATGATGTTAAGTCACAGATTGACAAACCTGAATTAAACAACCCTGAAATACCTTTGATCATTATTGATAAGCCTAAGGCTGATGTTGTGAACAATACAAAATCTACAAGAAAAGCTTTATCGGTACCGAAGACTTCAGACAGTAGAAATACTTTCGGATACTTCATACTTTTGATAATATCATGCGGATCAATCGTATTGCTTAGAAGAAAAGAAAAATAAAATTTAGACCTCGGGAGAAAATCCCGGGGTCTTTTTATCTGCTGCATACTTCAAAAATTTTTTTAAAATGACTATTTTTATAAAAAAAGTGTTAAACTGTCTTTATGGATATTTTATTTACAGATTTGGACAATACTTTGATTTATTCAAAGAAAACGGATATAAAGAAAAGGATAAGCGTGGAAGTTTATAAAGGAGAAGATAACAGCTTTATGTCAAAGTACTCCTATGAACTTTTGAAAAAACTCCATGAAAAGCTGCTGATAGTCCCTGTTACTACAAGGACATATATTCAGTATGAAAGGATAAACTTTAAGTATAGTTCCAAAGTATGTACTATGTGCAAACGGCGGCCAGCTTTTAAAGGACGGAGCGTCGGATGATGAATGGTATTTAAAGAGCCTTGAAATCATAGCGGATTCAGCCGATGAAAGACAAAAAGCATTCAAAATGCTTAAAAAAGATAAAAGAAGAATATTTGAATGCAGAAATATAGATAACCTTTTTATCTTTACAAAATGCGATGATATTGAGGATGTGGTAAAAGACCTTAAGTCTGAGTTGAACCCTGACTTTGGTGGAAGTTTTATATAATAAAGAAAAAAACTTTATATAATGCCGAAGAAATTAAACAAGGCCGATACGGTAAGACGCTTTATAAATGAATATAAAGGTGAAAGAATATTTGCGGCAGGTGATACTGAATTTGACAAAGGTATGATTGAGCTTGCAGATATAGGCTTTTGCACATAAGAAATTAAATATGAAAAAAATACTTTTAATGAATATGAAGGACTTTTTTCAGATTACTATTTGACGAAGGTCTATGAATATACTAAGGAGTGAAGATGCCGGGATTTACAACACATTATATCTTGGGTGTAAAGGCATATGGACAGCTTGAAAACTCCGGGTTAAAACATATCATCTCCAAATACAGATGGTTGTATCAGCTTGGGCTGCAAGGTCCGGATATGTTCTTTTATAATATACCGATACTAAGACACAGAGACTACAGGAATGTAGGCTCCTATATGCATGAAAGCCATGTAAATGATTTCTTTGCAAATGCAATGTATGAGATACAGAGTATGGAATCAACACAAAAGAAACAACAGGCAATAAGCTATATTGCGGGATTTCTGTGTCACTATGTGGGAGATTATATCTGCCACCCGTATGTATATGCCAGAATCGGACATGAAACGGGCAAAAACAGTGCCTATGTATACGGTATGCATGCGGCACTTGAGAACGATATAGATACATTGCTCTTGTTAAAATATAAGAAAAAGAAGACTTCGGAGTTTAATCAGGCTGCGACACTTGCACTAAACGGATTTGAGATACAGTTTGTCTCGGACTTTCTTGCAAGAGTGATCAATAAGACATACTACCCGATAACATATAAAAACAATTTCAGAGTAACACCTGCAATGGTGCACAGGTCGGTGCTTGCAATGAGATTCGGTGTGAGGACATTGGCGGACCCTACAGGCAGAAAAAAGAACAGAATAAATGCCATAGAGAATATTTTTTTGAAAGCACCTATAGTATCACAAAAGATACTCTCCGATGAGATACCTGATGTTAAGAAGACTTTCAATCTGAATCATGAGATTTGGATAAATCCTTGGGATAAGGGTATATACTCAAAAGAAAGCTTCCCTGAGCTGTTTGACAGATGTATTGAGAGATGTGAGGAAATATTTAAACTTTTAAATATAGAAATAATGCCTGAAAGGCTGGAGGACACGGATTTTCACAGATTACTTGCCGGTATCGGAAATTATTCGTATCACTCAGGTCTTGATGTAGGTTAAGAAAGAGAGGTGAATATGAGTACTTTTGTAATGAATATTACAAAACCTATAGGTGCAAGTGATTTGGAAAACTTGAATCAAAAAAAAGGTATAGTACTTACAAGTGAAAATGTAGAAATCTTGAATACTTCATATTATAAGAAAAAAGATAGTTCATCTTCACAAAATACCGGTGCCACAAGAAGTAATGTGCAGTCAGGTACTGCAGCCAAAAAAATGTTGTGCAGGGCGACTGCGGCAGTTCAAAGCGGCATACAGGCGGCAGGTAGCGGACAAAGTAATAATTCAACACATATCACATTGCCGAGTCTTACAAAGAGGGTTTCAAAGGGGCAGAAGGTGCCTCTTAACTTAAGTTCAAAGAAGATAAAGGTAAACTTCGGATGGAATGTGAAAAATTCCGCCTGTGATGTGGATGTATCTGCATTTTTGCTGGCAGGAAACGGAAAAGTTGTAGGCGATGACTATTTTGTATTCTACGGTCAGGAAAGCAGCCCTGAAAAAAAGCGTATTGTTTAAGAATGTGGAGACTGCAAATGTATTGGAAGTATTTGATATAGACACAGCTATCTTGAATCCGGCGGTAGCCAAGATAGTTTTTGTAATGACCATCAATGATGCACTTGAAAACTCACTGAATTTCAGTATGTTAAAGGATGCCTATATTCAGATAGTGGATCCTTTAAACAATACGGAGTTGGCGTCGTTTTTGGTGGAGGAATATTATAACAATATCAATTCCATGATGATGGGCGAGATATATTTGCATAACGGTGCATGGAAGTTTAATGCAATAGGAAACGGAGTGAACAAAGATCTGGCAGGTCTTTGTGAATTTTATGGAGTAGCAGTCGAATAAGGAGGAAGTATGCTGACATTTGAAGTTATTAACGAGTTGACACTTAAGGTTACCTGTGAGGGTAATGACACATTGATTGCAAAGGCGGGCGCCTTCATAGCAGGTGAAAATGCCGGAGCGAAAGAACTATTCTTTTGAAAAGATGATACTTGGACCGGGAGGCAGTATAGGGCAGGCGATATTCGGACAGCTGGTAAGAAGAGTTACAGGTGAGAACATACCTCTTATGAAGGTGAATATGCACGGCAATTCCACAACATACTATGCAAACTACGGACAGCATGTAGTGGTATATAAGCTGGCTATAGGTGAGACCGTATCTGTGGAGTCTGAAAATATTTTGGCATTTACCAATGACTGTGACTACTCGGTAAGATTTTTGGGCATCGGTGTGCTTTCACAAAAAGGTCTTGCAACCACAACACTTGTAGGCAGAGGTAATGATGCCTATGTGGCACTGCTGTCTGACGGCAATCCTTTGGTTTTATCAAATGTAAAATCTATGGACAGCATCGCGGTAGATCCTGACGCCGTAATATGCTGGTTCAGTAAAAACGGTATGGGAGATCCTCAGATAAGAGCTGACGTATCATGGAAGACATTTATCGGACAGGCATCCGGTGAGTCCTATACTTTCGAGTGGCTCGGAAACGATCAGGTAACTGTGCTTATCCAGCCAAGTGAAAGAAGAGGCGGAATAAGTGTAAGCATGGATTAAGAAAAAAACGGCAAGGAGCCCTAACTCCTTGCCTCTTCATTTTGGGTTAATCTCTCATTGCCTCCGCAAAGAAGTCTTTGGCGTATCTGTACATTTTCAGAGAGTACTCACCGAATTCCTCCCCGATATTTGACTTATATACAGTCCACAATGCCCAAAGATAACCGCTCAGAGCCATATAGGCGTAGAGCTTTTATATTCTAAGTCGGTAGGCTTTCTTTGAAGGTAACTTTCCAAAAGTGCGTTCGCTTCATCTTTATTATAGTAAGAATAGATGGAACACATAGCCACATCTATTATAGGCTCAGCCATGCCGGCATATTCCCAGTCAATAAGCTTTATCCTGTTATCGGATGTGATGATAAAGTTGTCTGCAACACTGTCAATATGGCAAAGACATTTATGTGATTTTATCTGATCAAGCATATCCAGTAATATCTTCATATTGTTTTGGACAAAAGATACGTCCTCAAAAGATATTCCGCCGCTTTCATTGCAAAGCTTTGTATAATAATCTATTCTCTCCGCAATATCAAAGCTATGATCTACCTGTATATTCTTATCGTGCAGACTCTTTAAAAGTTCCATACATCTGCCCATTTCCTCCTTATTCTCAGGGTCGGCATTTCTTGAGCCGTCATAGAACTTTGAAATCTTGTATCCGCTTTCTCTGTCAAAGTAGATTATTCTTTCTGTAATATGTAAGTCCTTTACCGCCATATATGAATCGTACTCATGCTTCCTGTCGATAAGCACATCTGTACCCTTGCCGGGGATTCTGCAAATATAGCTTTGATTATCAACTTCAAATAAGAAAGATTTATTGGTCATTCCCGCCTTAAGCGTGCGCAGACCTTTTATATGACTCTGTGGAATATCAAAGACCTTTGCGATAAGCTCAAGTGCGACATTGCCGCTGTTTTCCTTATACCTGTCATCAAATGCACGAAGCTCTTCAAGATTTTCAAACTCATAGACCTGATTATCAGGCCCCGGATTGATATGCATTGCAGGTAAATTCTTGTTCTTAGCCTTTATCTCATTCATCAAAACATTTTCCCAGTACCAGTCATCACTTCCCGGAGTAAAAAACGCCTTTTCAAGTATAGGCATAAAGACATTTGAGAAGTCCTTACAAAAATAGACAGGGCCGTACATAACATAGGCATCCTTGCCGCCTACCTTTATATCTGTTATCTCACGCTTTTTGTTAAACTTAAGAACCCACTCATTTGTATTTCCTTCCATATATATAGAAGAATACCATGAGTAAGGCTCATAGCGGTGGTACATATTCTCACGCATCCAGTTGTCTGAAGATAATATGTAGACATTAAAGCCTTTTATATACTCTGCGGCATAGTGCAAAGTGGAAATATTATTCTTTGCTGGAGTAGTCCGGATTGTATACAAGCTTTACATTGTACTTATCAATAAGATAGTCAAAATGCTCCTTAAGATAACCCACCACAATAACGATATCGTAAATGCCAACCTCATGAAGTTGTTTATCTGGCGTTCAATCATTCTTTCGCCAAAGACCTCAAGGAGACCTTTGGGAGTCTCAAATGTAAGAGGAACAAATCTTGAACCGAAGCCGGCAGCCATGATAATCGCTCTGTCAACCTTAAATGCAGAAAGATACTCAAGCCCTGATAAGGTTAAAACAGCCTTGTTGTCAGACTTGGTTATATAGTTAAGTGAGAGTGCTTCCTTTATAAGAGTGTTGACACTGCCAAGTGAAAGTGACATCTTTTGTGCCAGTTCTCTTTGAGTGATTGTATTACATTCAAATATTTCTCTAAGTAAATAAGCGTATTTATTCATAAGTACTCCTTATGCAAGTTCAAAAATAATAAAATATTACATATATTGAACATATTAGCACAATAGATAGGATAAGTACACAGATTCGTAGTAGAAATAAACTTTTGTAATATTTTCGTAAGAAATCAGAAAAAGAAAATATATTGTAACATATAAAATAAAGTTATATACTACGAGTGTCTTAAAGGAAAGGACTTAACAAAGAACCTTTACCCAAAGGACGCATTAGATTTTTAAAAGGATTTCAAAAAGGAGATGCATTCATTATGAGAAAGCAAACAAAGATTGCTGCATTAATTTCAGCAGCAGCTGTTCTTTCAGTTGGTGGAGCTATGACAGCATTTGCTGCTACAGGCTGGCAACAGGAGAATGGTACATGGGTATATTATAACAGAAACGAAGAGAAGGTAACAGAGCAGTGGCAGAAGTCAGGCGATTACTGGTACTATCTTGATGACAACGGCGAGATGGCTGTTGATTCACTTATCGATGACAACGACGATACATACTACGTTGATGTAAACGGTGTTATGGTTACAAATCGTTGGGTAGCAGTTGATAATGAGAACGCAGGCGACGAGAACGAGCCAAATCAGTGGTGGTATTACTTCGGAGCTAACGGTAAGGCTTACAAGAGAAACGATTCAGCTTCAGGTGATGTTTCTCTTAAGACTATCAACGGTAAGAAGTACACATTCAATACTGACGGTAAGATGCAGTACGGTTGGGTAAAAGACGGCGAGACTCAGTACGATGACAACGCTTGGCAGGATTCTCAGTACTACTTCGGTGATGAGAACGACGGTTCTATGGCTGAAGGATGGAAAGAGATCGCTATAAGAGACGATCAGTCAGCAGATGCTCAGCCTGGTGACAACTACTGGGATGAGGATCAGACAAGATGGTTCTACTTCAAGGCTTCAGGTAAGAAGGAGAAGGATCAGACAGGTAAGACAATCAACGGTAGAAAGTACGGCTTCGATGAGTACGGACGTATGAACGCAGGTTGGGTAACACAGGCTACAACATCTAACACATCTGTTAAGGATGGCGGTAAGCAGGGTATTGCAACATACTCTAACTCATTCATGAACTACTCAACACCTGAGGATGGTGCTAGATATACAAAGGGTTGGTTCAAGGTAACTCCTGGATACTATCTCCAGAAGGATAAGTATGAGGACGGTTCAGACTACTGGTACTACTCAGACGGTAACGGAAAGCTTGTTACAAACCAGATCAAGACTATCAACGGTAAGAAGTATGCATTCGATAACTATGGTAGAATGATCAGCGGTTTCGTAGTACTTCAGATGCAGCAGACAGGTACAGCCTACAGTCAAAAGGATATCGTTGATAAGCTTGACGATGAGAACAGATACGATACAGCGGACAACTACACCAGATTTGTACAGGCTAACGACAGCTTATTCAGATCAGGAGAGCTTAGAGCATATTACTTCGGAAGCAGCGATGACGGTTCTATGAAGACAGGTAAGCAGAGCGTTGATCTTGACGGCGAGAAGCTTACATTCGAGTTCGAGAAGAACGGTTCTAAGAAGGGTGCAGGTCTTATCGGTATGAACGACCACAAGCTCTACATCGGTGGTAAGCTTACTACAGCTGACAGTGATAACAAGATAGAGGTTGTTGTACTTAACAGCAACAATCAGCTTATTACTAAGTCAAGTGTAGCTGATGCTCTTGCTTCATACAGCACAAGTGCTACACAGCACTTCAAGTCAAACGGTGACTTGGATTACACAGAGTACAAGTTCAACAACCTTCCTACAGGAGCTAAGGCATATGTTGTTAACACAACAGGTGCTATGGTTAAGAGCGGTACAAAGAAGGACGGAGATGATTACAAGGTTAAGACATCTAACTACACAGTAGATTGGGTTCGTCTTGAGGAATAATCTCAGATAATTTATAGGTTTTATAGGCTTGAGGTGGAGCGTAGTGAAGCCTCATGGCATCTGATAAATCTAATGCGAGAGGGATACTTTCCTAAGGGAGGGTGTCTCTCTTTTTTGTGCCGGGTTTAGGTTTTATAAAGCTTGTAAGCGTTTTTTGATTATGTATATTTTCAAAAACAAGAATAATTCTTATTATTAGTACTTGACATTTTTCTTTAATATAGTACATAATAATAGCACATTGAGGTTGTGCAAAAATTAAATCAGTTATTTGGTTTATATTAAGCTCACGCATGACCGAAGAATATAGGAGGACAAATGTTAAAAGGATTTTTAAAGAGTTTGCTTTTTAAGGGCAATGTTTTTGGACATGGCGATAGGTGTTATCATAGGTGCGGCTTTCGGTAAGATAGTTACATCTTTGGTTAATGATTTGATTATGCCTATCATATCTATTCTGACAGGCGGTATCAACTTCAAAGATTTGAAGTTAGTTATCACTCCTGCACATGGAGATATTGCTGAGAATGCTATAATGTACGGCTCATTCATCCAAAATGTAGTTGATTTCCTCATCATCGCATTCTGTATATTCCTCTTCGTAAGGCTTATAGAGAAGTTTAAGAAGAAAGAGGAAGTGAAGGTAGAGGCTCCTAAAAAAAGCGGATGATGTTGTTCTTCTTGAGGAAATAAGAGATTTGTTAAAGGCAAAGAAATAAGGAGGAAATATGTTTTATCGTTGTGCACACTGTGGAAAGATTGTTTCAGTAGTAGTTAACGGTGGCGGTACACTTACTTGCTGTGGTGATGAGATGCAGCTTTTAAAGGCCAATACAACAGACGCGGCTAAGGAGAAGCACGTACCGGTAGTTACAGTTGAAGGAAATAAGGTTGTTGTTAATGTAGGTAGTGTTGATCACCCTATGACACCTGAACATTATATTCAGTTTATCATGATTGAGACAAATCTTGGTAAGCAGTATAAGGGACTTACACCTGAGGATAAGCCACATGCTGAGTTTGTTTTACAGGATGGTGAGAAGTTAGTGGCAGCTTATGAGTATTGTAATTTACATGGTTTATGGAAGGCAGAGGTGTAATTATGAAATATGTATGTGATGTTTGCGGATGGGAATATGATGAGACAGTAGGAGATCCTGATAACGGAATAGCTCCGGGAACAAAGTGGGAAGATCTCCCTGATGATTTTGTTTGCCCTCTCTGCGGAGTAGGTAAGGATGAGTTTTCTAAGGAAGGCTGATTGATATAATGATTTTTAAGAGCCCTGAGGGGCTCTTTTTATTATGTTTGTGTGCGTTAACTATATATGCTATACTTGAACCTAAGCAGGTAAAGCGATGAGGATGATGATGGAAAGCAATTATAATGATATAATCTTTAAGTCTCCACCGACTCTTAAGGTGCCGCTGTCAAGGAGTGAGAGAGCCGCACAGTATTTGGCATTTGAGGCGGTGCTTAGCGGCAGCAAGCTTTTGGAGATGGCAGAGGAGATTTGGCTTAGGGAGTATGCTCCTGAGGACTACCAAAGAGAAGTGAAAAAGAACAGGTAATACTATGATTTGCGATTTTTGCATAAATTATATATATGACGAAGATGAGGAAGGTTATATATGTGATGTGGATATGGATGAGGACGACTACATCAGGATGAGGAGCAGTGAATATACCACCTGCCCGTATTATAGGAATAATGACGACTACTTGATAGTAAGGAAACAGATTTGATGGAAATTGTTATAGAGAAGCTGCTTGAAAAGCCGGATGTGACAGTGATTGACATAAGACCTGAGCATGAGTTTGTAAGAGGCAATATACCGAACTCTGTCAATATAGCCGAAGATGAATTGCCAAAAAAAGGATTGAGGAGTTTGATAAAAAGTGATGAGATATGTCTGGTCTGTGCTACAGGTAATAAGACCGAGTATCTGACTGAAGAACTTGAGAGCTTGGGCTATGAGAATGTATACAATCTAAAACGGCGGATATGAAGCTTTATATGAAGCTTAAGCTGAACGAGTTTTTTTAGAAAAATGAGAGTGAAAGCCGTAAGGAAGATAATAAAGCAAGGGATATTGAAAGAAGCATAATAAAGAAGTTTCGAAAGAGTATTTGGAGAAAGTTCACTGCGGCAATCAATGAGTATGAGCTGATAAAAGACGGCGACAAGATTGCGGTTTGTATATCAGGGGGCAAGGACTCCATGCTTATGGCAAAACTTTTTCAGGAGTTGCTTCGTCACGGCAAGAAAAACTTTGAGCTTGTATTTTTAGTGATGAATCCCGGATATGACGATATCAATTATCAGACAATACTTGACAATGCAAAGATTTTGGATGTGCCTATAACAGTGTTTGAATCTTCCATATATGATATTGTGGCGGAGGATGAGAAGTCTCCATGTTATCTGTGTGCGAGGATGAGAAGAGGACATCTCTATGCCAAGGCTAAGGAACTGGGTTGCAACAAGATTGCGCTGGGACATCATTTTGACGATGTTATAGAGACTATAGTGATGGGTATGTTATATGGGGCTCAGATACAGACAATGATGCCCAAGCTCCATTCCACCAATTTTGAGGGGATGGAACTTATCAGACCGCTCTATCTGATAAGGGAAGACGATATAATACATTGGGCAAAGTATAATGAACTGAATTTTATCAGATGTGCCTGCAGGCTTACAGATAACTGCTCCATATCTGAGACCGGAGACAAGGGCTCTATGAGAGCCGAGGTAAAAGAAACTTATAAGGGAGTTGGCTGCAAAGAATCCGTATATTGAGAAGAATATTTTTCAGAGTGTGGAGAATGTCAGCCTGGATACGGTGATAGCATATAAGAAGAACGGCATTAAGCATTCATTCTTGGAAAGCTATGATTAAGAGGAATTTTGTATGAGTGAAGAAACTTTGAATATTATGGTGGCTACAGATCTTCACTACCTTTCAAAGAGTATCAATGACGGTGGAGAGGCCTTTTGCAATGTGATGTCTAAGGGCGACGGCAAGGTGATGACATATATAGAAGAGATTGTGGATGCATTTGTGCTTGAAGTTATAAAAAGAAAGCCTGATGCGCTGCTTTTGCTTGGAGATCTGACATTCAACAGTGAAAGGATAAGTCATATAGAACTGGCTGCAAAGCTTGAGAGGGTAGTTTCTGCAGGAGTACCTGTGTATCTGATACCCGGCAATCACGATATAAAACATGAAAGATGTATGGGATTTCACGGCAGTGAGGTCTATAAGGTGGAGAGCGTATCTCAAAAAGAGTTTCAAGAGATTTATCGTCACTGCGGATATGATAGGGCAGAGTATTTTGATAAAGTCTTCCGCAAGCTATGTGGCAAAAGCTGTCTGAAAGTCTCTATGTTATAATGCTTGATACAAACTCATACAGTCAAAATTATTTAGGCGAACAGGCTTTTATTTGGCTTGAGAATGTATTAAAGGAGATATCAAAGCCTGATGTGCATATACTTGGAGTCAGTCACCAAAATCTTTTGGAGCATAATTTTATGTTTACGGAAGGTTTTATGATAAAGAATGCGCAAAGGATAGAAGAGCTTTATAAGAAGTACAATGTAAAGTTGAACTTAAGCGGTCATATGCATATCCAACATATTGAAGACAGAGGGTGTGGCGGAAATAGTTACATCCTCACTGGCGGTCGCGCTGAATCACTTTGCAAAATATTTTTATACGACGGTAAGAGTTTTAAATATTTGACACAGTCTTTGGAAGTTGAAGCGGTAGACGGCTTTAAAAGTATCAGCAGGCATGAGTTTGACGGTGTCGGAGAAAGGCAGCTTGTAAGGTTGTTTAAGACGCATGGGTTTGAGGATATCAGTGAGTCTGATATTGACAAAAATGGGTAAGGCCTTTGTAAAAGATGAATGAGAAATATTTTGCAGGTGAGATTTTTTTGATGTCGACGAATTTGAAGAAGGAATAAAGCTTTTGGGAAGAGCAGCCTGAGAGCTTTACTTCAGTCTATATAAAGAGTATATTGGAATCTGTATGCAAAGATCAGAATATATTTGAAGTGAGATTATAGAAAGGAAAATATGGAGAAATTTTTAGATAGATTTTTAGGTTATGTTAAGAAGAATACAAGATCGGACGATACCAAGGCGGGTGTAGTGATTCCGTCCACAGCTTCACAGATGGAGTTTTTAAAAGATCTTAGCGAGGAGTTAAAGGAGATAGGCCTTGTAGATGTGAAGATAAATGAAAAGAACGCATTCCTTACTGCAACTCTTCCTGCCAATGTGGAAGATGCTCCTGTAATAGGATTTATTGCACATGTGGATACCGCCGACTTTAATGCGGATAATATTTCACCGCAGATTCACGAAAATTATGACGGCAAGGACATTGTACTTGGGGAGAGCGGATTTGTACTCTCACCAAAGGAGTTTGTGAATTTAAAGAATTATATAGGACAGACTCTTATCACTACTGACGGTACTACACTGCTTGGTGCCGACGATAAGGCCGGTGTATGTGAGATTGTGTCCGCCATGGAGTATCTGATAAACAATCCGCAGATAAAGCACGGTAAGATTCGTGTGGCTTTCGGCTGTGATGAGGAGATAGGTGTAGGTGCGGACCACTTTGATGTAAAAAGATTTCGGCTGTGACTTTGCTTATACTATGGACGGCAGCGCGGTAGGCGAGCTTCAATTTGAGTGTTTCAATGCTGCAGAAGCCAAGATTGATATACTCGGGTAAGAGCGTACATCCGGGAGATGCAAAGGATAAGATGATAAATGCTCTCACCATTTCAAGAGAGATACAAAATGCAATGCCTCTTGTATGTGTGCCTGAAAAGACTGAAGACAGAGAGGGCTTTATACATTTGATAGAGGCTCACGGAAATGTGGAGAATGCAAGTCTGACATATATTATCAGAGACCATGACAAGACTCTTTTTGAGAATAAAAAGTATATTGTGAAGAAGGTCTGTGAGGATATCAATGAGAGATATGGTATAGAAAGAGTGAAGCTTTCAATGCATGACGAGTACCACAATATGGCGGACATCATAAAGAAGGACACAAGAAGTGTGGATATTGCGACAAAGGCTATGGAAGTCTTAGGAATAGAGGTGAACAAGGCGCCTATAAGAGGTGGAACTGACGGTTCCAAGATTTCATTTATGGGACTGCCGACTCCGAATATCTTTGCAGGCGGTGAAAACTTCCACGGCAGGTTTGAATTTGTCAGTGTAGAGTCCATAAAGAAGGCTATTGATGTGATTGTTGAGATAGCAAAGATAGCGGCAGAGAAATAATTTATTAAAAAAGGTTTTACCGGATACAATGTATAGGGTAAAACCTTTTTTTTAGATGATAAAGTCGTTTCCCGGATCTTCCACTATCAAATCCGCAATGGATATACTGTCAAAGAAGTTGTTGATCATCTTTGAGAGTCTGCTCCACATATCTATAGTACGATATTCGCTGGTGCGATACATACTGTCGGTATCTTCTTCATCAATCATTATATTTTCTTCTGCAATTCTAAGTACCTCACCTACCGTGATGTCGCTTGGTCTCTTGGTCAGTTTATAGCCGCCGCCCTTGCCTCTTAAGCCTACAAGAAGCTTGTTTTTTACAAGTAGTTTTATAATGCTTTCAAGGTACTTTTCCGATATATCCTGTCTTTTGGCGATATCACGAAGCGGTATAAAATCATCCGACTGATTCTCAGTCAAGTCAATCATTACAAGCAGCGAGTATCGTCCCTTTGTTGAAATCTTCATATTATTACCTACCTTTATTTATAATCCTATTATACAGGTAGGTAATAGGTAAATCAAGTAAATAATAAAACATATGAAAAAAATATGCTTTATACTATCCTACATAGATGTCCTTATACTCATCCTTGTTCTTATCAAACCACTTTACGGCATATGAACAGCTTGCTTTTATCTTTTTATTGTGAGTTTTGGCATAGTTTATCACCTCAAGCATAAGCTTGGCGGCTATGCCCTGCCCTCTTAGGCTGTCGTCCACAAAGGTGTGGTCTATAATTATTGTATTGTCATCAATGTTAGGGAAAGTCACCTCAGCAATCATATTTCCCGCATCATCATTCATATAAATTCTACCGTCAGTTATATTAAACATAGTACCTCCTTTATTTATTATCCCATCTTCAACAGTTGGATAGTAGAGAAGTGGCTCAAAACCCTGTATTTACAAGGCTTTAGCCACTTTTTTCTTCTTTGCAAAAAATGTTGTATGGAACGTCTAGGTTGAAATTTTTTATCTTTTTTTATTTAAATCTTTTTGGCTGGTAGTATTTTTTGTCTAACCCAAGGTCCATTATAGCATTTAATGCCGTTAGAACTTGGGAATTATTATATGTCGACATATAGCATACATCCTCCAAGTTAGCTACCTGTATGTTGTTTAAAGTTTTTATAACACTGTCTACAGTGAAGTGTGTCCCATACATGTCAAGTTTCTTTTCCAGAAGTCTATATATAAGGAGTGCTGTGTAACAGATCATAAAGTGTGCTACTATACGTTCTCTTTTTTGATGAAATACAGGTCTGGCTGAGAAATTGGTTTTCATTACTCTGAAGCAGTCTTCTATTTTATATCTGTTTGAGCTGATCTCTAAGATATACTTAGCTGAATCGTTAAGGTTCGTTGCCACTGCATAGAATCCGTCATACTTCTCTTCCTCATTGATAACATCAAGATTAAGCTCATAGGTATCTACAGTTTCTTCGCCTGAATGTGTAGTTGTAGTTCGCTTTATAAAACGTGTTATGTCATTTGCTCCTTTTTGTAGGCTTCAGGGTCTATGTTTGTAAGGAGTTTTTTTGCTCTTTCAATCTGACGATTACGTACGAATCTTTGATATTCCATCATCTTTCTTGAGAATGAGACAATAATCTTTTGAGGAATTATAGCCTTTGATTTAATCTTCCTAACAGTGCCATTCTTGCACGTCTTCTCTTCATACAGTCCTAGGTCGAAAGCTTTATCAGCCTGTATAATCTTATATATTCTATCTTCATAAAGTGATGCGTTAGACTTGTCAAATCTGTCAAAATCTTTCATTTGCTTTATAGTTGCCGGTTTATCATTAGATAATAAGCGATAATCAATATCACTAAACACAGCTTCTTTTAAGGTGTTGGAAAGCATCTTTATAGATTGTGTGACAATAAAAGCTCTACCGCCCATTGAATTAAAGTTCCTGATGTTAAAAGATCCTAAGCCTGCATCAGCACAATAAATAAACTTTTTCCCTTTAAACATAGTTATAAGCTTTTGCTCTAAAGGAATAGCAGTGGTTTGCTCATTATCAGAACCTGATGTAATACACATAGACAGCGGTATTCCGTCTTTATCCATAAATAATCCCATTTGTGCAATAGGATTTGGTCTATGTTCTTTACTCACACCATATTTTTCTTAAACCTTTAGTTACCTCACCGGTTACTGCGTCTACATAGTCGTCATCATTTGATTCTATTTCAAAGTAATAGTTTGAACAGTCATAAAAGCATACAGAGGTATCTCTTTTTACTATCTTATTACTGGCATCATATAGATGAGAGATATATTCATCGTAATGATTGTACATTATATCAAGCGTACGAAGTATATGCTCATAACCAAAAGTCAGGCTGTTCATAATAGTCGGAAATACTTTGATGAGTACCAAACTTAGAGTCAGAGTGAGGATTCGCGAATAGGTAAGGAATCTATTTACCTGATTAGGATCAAACTGTATCTTGGCATCTTTTTGTGATACTTTTTAAAGAATGATCCGATCTTAAGGTCATGATAAATCTGTTGAAGAAAAAAATATCCGATATTTAAAAGTTTTTGACTTGGATACTATATCATCTTGATATGTTATTTTTCTCATTAAAGTCAAACTTAAAATCTAAAAGCTACCGTTTGATTATTTTTTTCAGCTCCTCGTTATATCTTTGGACCTCCTTTTTAGCATACTCCAGAGGGTCGGTGGTAGTCTTTAAAAAGTTCGGAATGTTTTCCTATACGAACTACATTTTTAGTAGTGGTCTTTTTCCATTACGGATTCCTCTTTGAATAAAATAAGTGGGATCCTTTGATTTTTTTGTCATACCAAAAGCTTCATACTTTTATTATATCATATAATACAACAAAATACAACAATAAAAATAAAGAAAATTTGACATCAAGAATCCTTTATTTACAAGGCTTTAGAGGACTTTTATATATGACTAAGTGTTGAAGACCCGGCTGTCGTCCACAAAGGTGTGGTCTATAATTATTGTATTGTCATCAATGTTAGGAAAGTCA